>R17__coassemble_118_pt1 | contig 114526 bp, 101 predicted proteins | sample R17__metabat2_high_PE_024 | metagenome-assembled genome bin R17
AGCGGTTGGAGAGAGCTGGATGTCGGATTCGAACCGACGACCTCATGATTACGAATCAGGCGCTCTACCGGCTGAGCTAATCCAGCATATACAGCGCTGTTTCAAACAGCGTTGTATAATATAGCATTTGAGCCTTGGTTTGTCAATAGTTTTTTCGGATTTTATTTCAGCGGATAGGTCGCTGTGATGCGTTCGGGGTTTTCCTGGTAAGTAAAGATCGGTGCCTTCCAGCCTTGCTTGCTCCATACCTCAGGGATATCCTTATTGCGCGTAACGCGGGGCTCAAGAACTCCGATAAGATTAAAAAGCTTGATGAGCGTGTTCGTCATGCCGATATTGATCGAGGTCTGCAGCGGATGCATCATACGGGAGCGATCCGAACCGGGATAAGAAATCGAGATGACCGTCGGCGTCTTCGTCACATGCAGGCCTCCGGGCTGTTCAAAATCCGCCGAGATGAGCGCCATGGCAAGAGCTTCACGTAAAGAACGGTGAACCGAGGAATCGGAAAGGGCAAATTCGTCTACAAGCTTAAACGAAGGCTTGATGCCGCTCAGGATCCGTTCGGAGACATCAATATAGAATTCGTAAAGGTTCTCCGGTGCTCCGCCGTCCTTGGTTGTGAAGTGCTTTATCTGATTTCCGGAAGCATCATATTCGGAATAGGTCATCAGATAATTGGGCAGGGCTGAGGAAATCTCGCTTTCCTCTCCGAGCATCAGCAGCCCGGCAACGGTGCAGCGTTTGCGGCCTTTGGAACTGCGATGAGATACATTGACATCATAGAGAAAATCCTCATCCTCCACCTCAAGCCAGGCATCATACGGGAGATACGCATTTACGCGGTTGCGGTAGCCGTCAACGGAGCTGCCTTTCAGGGAAAGAATACGGACATCCTCCAGCACATATTCGACATTCAGCATAAGATCCTCCTTTCCGCCGGCTTGCGATCCGGCTCAGCGCATCGGGAGCGTGATCGTGACGCGTTTGGCAAGAGAGTTGACATCGATCGTCGGAGCCTTCCAGCCCTGCTTGCTCCAAATGTCATACATGCCGCGCATCTTCTCTTCCTTCGGCTCAAGATATCCGAGAAGATTAAAGAGGCGGACACTCGTCCCCATGCCAACGTCATCGCTTAACGCGCGGATCGGTTCGGTGATGATCTTATCCATAACACCCGGGAACGAGTAGACCAGGCGGTCCGGATGCTTCTCTACGATTACGCCGCCCTTATAATCGAAGTCAGCTGCCACAAGGATCTTGGCAAGCAGCTCACGGAGCACGAGATGTACATATCCGAGGGTGTTCCGGTCATGTACAATCAGGCTGAAATTTGTTTTGAGGTCGGCGCATAGGCGGTCATAAACGTCCCCGTGAAATTCATAGCAGTTCTCCGGAGCGCCGGGATCCTTGGAGGTGATCTTCTTCACGATACCCCCGCTGATGTTGTGCTCCGTATATGTAAGCAGATAATTCGGGAGCACGTCTTCAATTGCGGCAGCCTCCCCGAGCATCAAAAGCCCTGCCATGCGGACGCGCTTTTTCCCTTTGGAATTAAGCCCGGTCACATTGACGTCAAACAGAAAATCCTCATCCTCAGCTTCCATCCAGCTGTCGACCGGAAGATAATCGTTCACTTTATTGCGGAAGCTGTCGACCGAGCTGCCCTTCAAGGCCGTCAGGCGGACATCCTCCAGCACGAGTTCTTTGTTCATAACAGATGTTCTCTCCTATCGTGTTATTTCTTGCTTTAAAACATGTTTGTTAAATGATACCACTATAGTTCTCTAAATGCTACTGTTATTTAATTAATTTTTGTTTAAATCCGCAAAAAGCTCCGCCGTTTCGAGGAAGGCGGAGCTTTGAAATTGGTAAATTTGACAACAGCAGGCTTTTATCGGCTGTAAAGCATCAGCACCAGGAGGATCAGGATCAGCACCCAGACCCAAAGCGGAGCCTTTCGCGTCAGCTTGGCGCCGCATTTTGGGCAAACGGCCGGATCTCCAAACATCATGTGATTGCATTTGGGGCACTTCTTCTGTTTTTTCGAATTTCGGTTCATTCGGCATCACTCCAGCAAAGAAAGCTGCTTTTCTCCCTGATCCTCCGCACGAAGGATCGCACCGGCGGCAGGGATCGACTTTGCGCGATAACGGGAAAGATTTTCCAGAGGAATGCTCTCAAGCGGCACAGCAGAAGTGAGGACCTTCTGCTTTTTCAGCGAGATCACCCCGACTCCCTGTACGTTCCGGCTCGTCTTTGTCTGAAGAAGAGCCGTATTGAAAACAAGCAGCCGCCCGTCGGAGGAAGAGACAGCAATGTTCCCCTCTTCTTTCAGGAGCAGCGCCGAAACAAGAGGACTCTTATCCGAATAGGCAGAGACGAGCTTTTTGCGGTTTGTCTTTGTCTCATAGGCAGAGAGCTCAACGCGGGCGCACTTTCCGTTTTTAAAGAAGAAGAGAATGCTGCCTTTATAATCCAGCGGGTCAAGCACCGTAAACACCTTTTCTCCGTCATCGAACTTCAGGCGGGAAGGAAGATAGATGCCGAGCTGGGAGGCCTTTCCATCTTCGAAATCGCTGACGCGGCACTTATAGATCTGCTGGCGATCCGTCACAACGAGAAGCTCGTGGGAATTCGAGCTTTCGAAGCTTACGCGCAGGCCGTCGTTCTCTTTATACTTCTGTTCGCCGCTCATGCGAAGAGACTGCTGCGTGATCTTCTTGAAATACCCCTCCCGGGAGAGGAAGACCGTAACCGGATAGTCCTCGACCGGATTCTCCTCCGGCACTTCAGGGATCTCATGGGCATAGACGATCGAGGTTTTTCGGGGTATCTTATATTTTTCGTTGATCTTCTTCAGCTCGTCAATGATGACGTTCTTGATCTTGCGGCGATTCTGAAGAATATCTTCAAGCTGTGCGATCTCTTTTTCCAGGTCCTCCGTCTCCGCGGTGCGCTTGAGGATATATTCCCGGTTGATATTCCGGAGCCGGATATCCGCGACGAACTCCGCCTGCACTTCATCGATTCCGAAGCCGACCATGAGGTTGGGAATAACGTCCGCCTCCTGCTCCGTGTTGCGGATGATGTCAATTGCCTTGTCGATATCAAGAAGAATTTTTTCAAGGCCTTTGAGAAGGTGGAGCTTTTCCTTCTTCTTGCCAAGATCGAAATAGATCCGGCGGCGGGTGGATTCGATCCTCCAGGCCGTCCACTCGTCCAGGATCTCGCGGACCCCCATCACGCGCGGATAGCCGGCAACCAGAATGTTGAAGTTGCACGGGAAGGGATCCTGCAGCGTAGTCATCTTGAAGAGCTTCTGCATGAGCTTTTCGGGATCTGTGCCACGTTTAAGGTCGATGGCAATGCGCAGACCGCTGAGGTCCGTTTCATCGCGGATGTCGTTGATCTCGCGGACCTTGCCGAGCTTGCTGAGCTCAACGATCTTGTCGATGATAATGTCCGTCGTCGTGGTATACGGGATCTCATAGACCTCGATGATGTTCTCTCCGGGCACATAGCGCCACTTGGAGCGGACCTTGAAGCTGCCCTTGCCGGTGCGGTAGATCGTCTCCATCTCCTGCCGGTCATAGACGATCTCGCCGCCCGTCGGGAAGTCCGGCGCCGGGAGCGTAGCAAGGAGATCGCAATCCGGGTCATGCAGGTAGGCGATCGTCGTATCACAGACCTCGTTGAGGTTAAAGCCGCAGATCATGCTCGCCATGCCGACAGCAATGCCGTTGTTGGCGGAGACGAGAACATTCGGGAAGGCCGTTGGCAGAAGCGAAGGCTCCTTCTGCGTTCCGTCATAGCTGTCGACAAAATCCACCGTGTCCTTGTCGATATCGCGGAAGATCTCCTGGCAAATGGGCGCAAGGCGGGCTTCCGTATAACGGGAGGCTGCATAGCTCATGTCGCGTGAGTATACCTTGCCGAAGTTTCCTTTGGAGTCGACAAACGGAGTGAGCAAAGCTTCATGTCCCGCAGAGAGGCGGACCATCGTGTCATAGATAGCGGCATCGCCGTGCGGGTTAAGCTGCATCGTTCGGCCGACAATATTGGCGCTCTTCTGCCGCGGCCCGTTCAGAAGCCCCATTTTGTACATCGTATAGAGAAGCTTCCGATGCGAGGGCTTGAAGCCGTCGATCTCCGGGATCGCGCGGGAGACAATGACGCTCATTGCATAGGGCATATAGTTGGTTTCCAGCGTCTCGGTGATCGGCTGCTCAAGCACTTCGGAATGCAGCCCGATGACGTTGGGGTTATCAAATTTTTTCTTTTCCTGTTCCTGCTTTTTCTTTGCCATCGATCAAACTTCCTGCCTTGTTTCTTTCACGTTCTCAGGAGACATCCAGCATGTCAAGATACTGATTGCCGCATTCGGCAATATGCTGCTTGCGGCCTTCGAGATTGTCTCCGAGCAGAAGCTCAAAGACCTGCGTCATTTTTTCCGCGTCCTCCGGGAGTACTTTGATTAGGCGGCGCGTCTCGGGGTTCATCGTCGTGAGCCACATCATGTCCGGATCATTTTCGCCGAGACCCTTGCTCCGGTTGATGGTGCACTTTGCTCCGTTCAGACTTTCAACGATATCCGCTTTCTCCCGGTCGGAATATGCAAAATAGGTCTTTTCCTTACACTGGATCTCATAAAGGGGCGACTCCGCAATATAAACATACCCTTCCCGGATCAGCGTCGGGACAAGGCGGTACAGCATCGTAAGGATCAGCGTACGGATCTGGAAGCCGTCCACGTCCGCATCGGTACAGATAATGACCTTGTTCCAGCGGAGATTGCCGAGATCAAAGGAATTGAGATCCTTTACGTGCCGGTCCGACACCTCAACGCCGCAGCCGAGAACCTTCAGCAGATCTGTAATGATCTCGCTTTTGAAAATACGCACATAGTCCGCCTTCAGGCAGTTGAGAATCTTGCCGCGGACCGGCATGACCCCCTGAAATTCGGCATCGCGGCTCTGCCGGCAGGCGCCTGCGGCGGAGTCGCCTTCCACGATGTAGACCTCGCGGCGGCCGGGATCCTTTGAACGGCAGTCGATAAACTTCTGCACCCGGTTGGCCATATCGATCTTCTGCTGGAGATTGTTCTTGATATTCTGCCGGGCCTTCTCGGCATGCTCACGGCTTCGCTTGTTAATGAGGACCTGGTCGGCGATCTTGTCCGCTTCCGGCTTGTTTTCGATAAAATAAACTTCCAGCTGGCTCTTGAAGAACTCCGTCATCGCCTGCTGAATGAAGCGGTTGTTGATGGCTTTCTTCGTCTGGTTTTCATAAGAAGTCTGCGTGGAGAAGCAATTCGTCACGAGGATAAGACAGTCCTGCACGTCCTGCCATTTGATGGCCGTTTCCGACTTGGTATACTTTCCCTGCTGCTTGATATAATTATCGATCGCAGAGGTAAAAGCCAGGCGGGCCGCCTTTTCCGGCGAGCCTCCGTTTTCCAGCCAGGAGGAATTGTGGTAATACTCCTGCAGCTCCGTCTCCTTGCTGAAGCAGAAGCACGCAGAGATCTTCACCTTATAGTCCGCAAGATCCTCGCGGTCGCGCCCCGTACGCTCGGAGGAGATAAAGTGCGGCAGGGAGATCGGATTTTCTCCGCAGAGCTCCTTCACATAGTCCACGATTCCATCCGGATAGCAGTAATCCGTCGTTTCGAATTCCTTGCCCTTCTGGATGCGCAGGCGGAAGGTGATCCCTGCATTGACGACAGCCTGCCGATGCAGCATATCCTCAAAATATTCTTTGGGAATATCGATCTCCGTAAAGACTTCGAGATCCGGGCGCCAGCGGATCGTCGTGCCGGTCTCGCTCTTTTTCCGGTCTGTCGGTTCAATAAGGAGCTCCTTGCCCTTTTTCCCGACCGGCTTTCCCTTTTTGAAATGAAGCGTATATTTGTTTCCGTCTCTCCGAACGGTCACATCCATATACTCGGAGGCATACTGTGTGGCACAGGAGCCAAGGCCGTTTGTGCCGAGCGAAAAACCGTAGTCCCCACCCTCGTTGTTCTTATACTTGCCTCCGGCATAGAGCTCGCAGAAGACGAGCTCCCAGTTCCAGCGCTTTTCCTTTTCATTCCAATCCATCGGGCAGCCTCGGCCATGGTCTTCCACCTCAATGGATCTGTCCTCAAAATACGTGACCGTAATGAGATTGCCGTGCCCCTCGCGGGCCTCATCGATCGAGTTGGAAACGATCTCAAAAGCTGCATGCTCGCAGCCGTCCAGCCCATCCGATCCAAAAATAACAGCCGGCTTCTGCCGCACTCGCTGCTCGTTTTTCAGCAGCTCAATGCTCTCGTTGCCATACTGCGTGTCGTTAGCCATAGATTTCAAATACTCCTGTCACAAAATAAAGCGTAATCCCAACCATTTTATTCGATTATGTATACCATATTTTGTTTTGAATTGCAAGCATAGAAAAAATGCACCCGGCGAAAAGCCGGGTGCAGAGATCCAATCGAATTCAATAATTAGCCAAAATATCGTGATGGCCGATATCTACCAGCGCAACGATTTTTTCTTCTTCATGATACCAGATGACACGAATATCCATATTCACGCTGAATTCAAACAGCTCGTCCGTCCCTTGAATTCGTTTTGTCCGCAAAGAAGGATGCATCGGATTTTCAGAAAAGAGATTTAGTTTATTGCGGAATTGCTTTTTCTCTTGATCATTCAGGGATCTGTAGTGCTTTTTGAATCGAGCGGAATATACGATCTCCAGACTCATGCATCGCTCTCCAGATCACGGACCAGATCCTCAACACTGGAAAAAGTTTTCTGTTTTCCGCTTCGGATATTCTCTTTCAGTTCTGCGACTTCCTTCTGCAGATCCTCTACGTATTTCTTGGGATATACGGCAACCGGAGTAAGATAAATGACTCCGTCTTTCTCTGAAATATCAAGCTGATCCCCCTCGGAAAGCCCTAATTCAACGACAATTGCCTTTGGAAGTGTAATCTGAGACTTTTGCCGGAGTTCTGCAAGCATGTCAATCACCTCGATAGTAAGAATTTCTCACTTTCGTACCAATTATAACACATTTTAATCAAGAGTCAACTGGAGAAGAACAGAAAATGCACCCGGCAAAAAGCCGGGTGCAAGAAAAAAATTAAAATGGATTCTTTCGGTTCATATCGCCTTTGTCTTTTCCCGCAGCCACTCGCATTCTTTTTCATTCAGGCGCGGGCTGAGCTTTTCGTAGACGGCCTCATGGTAGCTGTTGAGCCAGGCGAGTTCTTCCCTGGAAAGCTCCTCCCGGAGGACAGGAACGGTAGAGATGGGCACATACATGAGTGGTTCAAAACCGTAGAAATGCCCGTATTCGCTTTCGCCGCAATCAACGCAGACAAGCTCGTTTTCAATGCGGATGCCCATGACGCCCTCCTCGTAATAGCCGGGCTCATCCGTAATGACCATGCCCGGGACGAACTCTACGAGGTTGTCTTTATTCGTGCGCAGATTCTGCGGTCCTTCGTGAACGGCGCCGACGTGGCTGACGCCGTGTCCGGTTCCGCAGCGATAGTCCAAAAGCTTTCTCCAGAAGGGAGCCCGTGCGATCATATCGATCTGCATCCCCGGCGTGCCCTCTTTGAAACGCATCGTGGCAAGGCTGATATGGCTGCGGAGCGTCAGGGTATACATTTCCTTTTCCTTTTCCGTCAAGGGGCCGAGCGGATAGGTGCGGGTGATGTCGGTCGTGCCGTTATAGTAGGTGCCGCCGCAGTCCACCAGGAGGTAGCCCTGCTTCTCCAAAGCAGCGTCCTTGCCTTCGACGGGAGCATAATGCATCATGGCGGCGTTGGAACCGTAGGCTGCAATGGTCGGGAAGCTTTCCTCAAGGAAAAGGGCGTCGCTGCTGCGATAGCGGTAGAGCATTTTTCCGATGTCCGTTTCCCGCAGAGTCTCCCCTGCGGCAAGCCGCTCCTCAAGCTCGATCTGAAAGCGGACCATGGCGCAGGCGTCGTTGATATGCGCCTCCCGCGTGCAGGAGAGCTCCACATCGTTCTTCACGGCCTTGAGCAGCTGGACGGGATCTTCTCCTTCCTCCACGGTGCAGGCCGGATTTTCCTGCAGGAGATTATAGAAAGAGGCATTGATCGTTTTCTTGTCAACGAGGACCTTTGATTTCTCGGAGATCCCTTTGAGGAATGCGGGCATTGCTTCGTAAGGCTGTACGGAAACGTCATTGAGAGAGAGCTCCGCCTTTACTTCTTCGGGGACGCGGCTGCCGTCGATAAAGAGGACGGCTCCGTCTGACGTAACATAGCAGAAAGCAATGGCATAGGGCGTATAGCCGATGTCATTGGCGCGAAGATTGAGGAGCCAGGCAATGCTGTCGAGCTTCGTGACGACCGCGCCGCTGCAGTCTCCGATCTTTTCCCGGAAGCTCGTCAGCTTCTCGCGCACGCTTTTTCCGGCATATTTCACTTTGAGCATCCAGACCTCCGTTGCAGGAAGTGCCGGGCGGTCTTCCGTCCAGGCCTCGTCGTCACAGAAGGCACTGCGCATCGCGATGTTTTCCTTGTCAAAGGCCTCCTTCAGCTCTTTATATTTGCCAAGCTGCATGTTGGCCGCCGTAAAGCCGACCGTCTTTCCTTCGCCAAGCTTATGAATGAGCCATTCCTCCGGCTTCGGGACACCCTTGACGCCCATATGCATGCTCTGCACAGGCCCGTCCGCAAGCGCCGCATCGGCTGCACCGAAGAACCGCCCGTCGACCCAAAGTGCCGCTTCTTCCTGCGTTACGACAAGCATGGAATTTTCACTGGAAAAGCCGGAAAAGTACTCCCATGCGGTATAGTGGGAGGGTGCATATTCGCTGGCATGCGGATCGGAGCTTGGAAGCATATAGGCATCAACGCCTGCGTTTGCCATTGCTGTGCGCAGGGCGGAGAGCCGTTCGTTCATCGTCATTTCTTTTTTGCCTTTCTATTTCAATTCATTTTTACAGCTTGTACTGGCTTTTGCGGAGCGCTTCCTGAATAAGCTTCTGCCCTTCCGGCGAACGGAGCACCTCAAGCACGCTCTGGCGGAAGGCATCGCTCTTCAGGAGAAGATTAAAGACGGCGCCGTCTTCCTTTTCCTTTGCTGCATTCTGCACGGAAGGAGCCTTCTTGGGAGCGGGAGCCGGCCGGAACTCATGAATCGGTTCCTCTTCCATGATATTTCCGCTCAGCCAGTTCGTAGAAGAGCCGGCATCGTCGCTCTCCCCGCGGAGATAAGCCTCTGTTACGCCGAAGAAGGCAGCGATCTTCTTCACCTGCTCCTTTGACGGCGTCACGCGGCCGCTTTCAAATTTATCAAAAGTGCCCTTCGGCCAGCCGAGCTTTGCATTGAGTTCAAAGGCGCTGAGGCCCTTTTCATCCCGCAGCTTTGTCATGCGGGAGGTCATTTTATTGATCATATTTTCCCCTTCTGTCGTTTCAGATAAAAACCGGCTGCATTATAACGCTTTTTCGGTCAAAGCTCAAGCAGGTTTCCGGCCCGGATATGTTCCTTGAGGATCTCATCCGTAAGAGCGTACAGCGTCTCAGAGCCGAGCTTTGTCTTCGCCTGTCGGCCGTAGACCTGCTCTGCCGTCACCTGATGCCCCTTCCAGTCTCCGCCATGATTGCTGTTGTTGAGCATCAGGGGCTGGAGATTGTCCATCGCGCGGGCAAACTTTGCCTCCGGTGTCTCATAGGCTTCAAACTCTTCGAACAAAGCCTGCAGCTCCCGCTTCTGGTCGTCCGGGAGAAGCGAATAGATCCGCTCCTTTGCCGCCTCCTCGCGCTCCTTCTGCGTTTTCAAGCCTTCGGCATCGTAAGCATAGGTGTCTCCCGCATCGATCTCGACAATGTCATGAATGAGGCACATCAGCATCACCTTTCCGATGTCGACCGGCTCATTGGAATATTCCCGCAAAACATAGGCCATGATGGCCATATGCCAGGCATGCTCCGCATCATTTTCCCTGCGTCCGCCTCCGGAAAGATGTGTCTGACGGAGAATATTTTTTTCCTTGTCGATCTCAAGGCAGAAATTCATCTGCTGCTGCAGCCGCTCTTCCATGTCCTGTTCTCCCTTCCGATTTTGCAGCAATGCTTCCTTTTCCGCACGCGTCATATGCTTGATGTGCCATTCCCGGCTCATGGCCTCTTCCTTTGTAGCAAAGCTTTCATAGTACACAAGCTTTACCGGGCGGCGCGTGCGTGTATACTTGGCTCCCCTGCCCGAATTATGGGCCTGAACACGGTGCAAAAGGTCGTTTGTCCAGCCACAATAATAGCTGCCGTCGGAACAGAGCAGAAGATAGGTAAAATTTCCTTTTTCCGAAGGTACGTTCATTGCGCCATCTCCGTAAGGCAGTTCCGGATTCCGTCAAGCGTGTCGGAGAAGCGGATACCACAGCTTTGCGCTTTGGCTGTATTCATCCAGAGATTCTGCCTCTTTTCCCCTTCGATGACCGGGCAGTCTTTCCCGAGCAGACGAAGCGCTTCCTTCTGCAGCACAAGCATCGGGACAGAGCATTCACTGCCAAAGTTGTAAGCTCCGCCGGGGAGAGCAAGTGTTTTTCGAATGTTGTCGGCAACCTCCTGCACCCAGGTAAGCCCGCGATACTGCTTTGGCGCCGTCGATACGCCTTCACATGCGCGCATTACGGTGGGGAAGCCATGGCTTCGATCATACATCCATGCCGCCCGCAGAAAAACGGCATCCGGCGAGATCGCCGCAACACGCTGCTCCATCTCAAGTTTCTCCCGGGCATAGACGTTGACCGGACAGGTGCTCTCTTCCGAATACGGGCCTTCCCCGCTGCAGCCGTTATAGACCTGATCCGAGCTGAAGAAAACAAGCTTCGCTTGCGGCGCCGCCTCGGCGATCCAGACCGGAAGAAGGACGTTTGCCCGGTAGGAGCCCTCCGGATCCTTCTCACATTCCGGCATGCTTGAGACAGCCGCCGTGTGAATTACGGCGTCGGCATCTGCAAATTTCCGCTTGATCTCCGCTTCTGTCCCGCGAAGCCCGGGAACCGGAACTGCCTCCGGGATCGCCCGCATGATATAATTTCCAACAAAGCCGTTCGGCCCTGTTACCAGGATCTTCATAGGTTCTGCTCCTTCCAATTGGCATCTTTGATGAAAAAGAGCTGCCCGTAAGCAGCTCTTTTTTCATAAAACGAGCGTATCAGCCTGCGATGGCAGAGAAGCTCTGCAGGATCACGGCAAATACATTGGCGATCTCTTCCGCCGTAGCTTCGGCAGGATAAATGGCATCCGCAACGTCCGTCAACATCGGGTCGCCGGTGCTCCTGTTGTAGGAAACCGTCATGACATCGGCATCGCCTACGTAGAGATCTGCAGTTCCGGCCGCAGAAGGATCCTCGCCGTCCATCGTCTCCGTCATCTCATGCGTCTCGGAGATGTAGCCAATGCCAAAGGCGCTGAGATCGATGCCGGAATTGCCAAAGGTGGTGGAAGAACCGTCCTCATTTTCGGCAGAAGCGGAATAGCCGTTGAGCGCAGTGAGCGTTTCGCTGCCGGAATTCACAACGATATAACCGGCTTTTTCCATGTCAAGGCTCATGCCGGCGCCGTAGACATCAAAGACTTCGCTCTCGTTATAATATACGCTGAAATCGAAGGCGTTGAATTGAACACCGCTGTTGCCCTTTGTAAGTTCAAATTCAATCGTAGCCGTCTCTGCCGCAGCATCATCTGTGCTCTCGGCAGTAAGAGAGAGGTAAACGTCCACATAGACGAGGTCATCGTTGGCATTCGTCCCAAAGCAGACATAAAGCTCGGGACCGTAGGCCGCGATCGCATCACCGGACGGAAGCTCAACATCTGCGGGGAGCTGTTCGGCCGGAATGGCAGCGATGACAGCGTCATAGATCTTGATGATGCTCTCTGTTCCAAGAGCGAGCTCACTGATGCCGGTAACCGTGTTATCCTCGGAAGCGCAAAAGAGATCCATTCCGCTGAGCAATACGCTGTCCTCAGGAACAAGAGAGGCAAAATGATCGGCATAAATGGCCTCGGCCTCCTCATCGACCAAAACAGCAGGCTCCTCAGGCTGCGTTGAACTGTAGTTGCCAAAGATCTCGGTCATAACAGCAGTGGCAACGCCATCGAGGTCCAGGCCGCTGAGGTCAATGGACGGAACAAGAGATGCCTCACCGTCTTCGCTTTGGATCTTCTCAAGATTGGCGTCAACTGCCGTCTTGGCTTCCGTTGCCTGCTCTTCGTCGAGGACGCCCATTACAACCAGCGCATCGATCATATTATCGATGGCCTGGTTTGCTTCCCCGCTGCGGAAGCCGAAGGCCTGCCCGTTTACGATCACGTAGACGGCATCCTCTGCGCTTTGGGCGGCCGCCGTAAGAACATCTGTTCCGGCAAGCTTTACGTTAAGGCCCATTTCCTGATCATTGGAATAAGTGCTGAAGGAAAGAGAACTGAGGGTCTGATTCACCGCGGCAGCGGTCTCCTCGTCACTGTCAAAAAGAGAGGCTGGGAGATTATACTGATATTCGTACTCCGTATTGGTCTGGCGCCCGTCCGCAAAGGCAGGAACCGAGGTAAGAACCAGGCAGAGGATCAGCACGAATACCATGGCTATCTTCTTCATCGTTTTTCCTCCTGTTGAGATTTGATATCTTATCTTATCATATCGCTTTCTTTTCCGCAATGAAAAAAATACACCCGGGTCTCCCCGGGTGTAGCGAATTGGAAGTACAGAGTGATCAGAGCGCTCTGCCGACGTCGTTGCCGCTGCGAATGGCAAGGGCAATGTTGAAGGGAGCGTCGCAGTCGCCGATCGCATAGGTCTCGGCAACAGAAAGGCCTTCAAGCAGATCCTTGTTCGGAAGCATATCGGCCGCATTGACGATAGCATCGCAGGGAACTTCCATATCAACGCCGCCGGCGCCGAAGTGGATCGTGGCCATGCCGTCCTCGACCTTGGTGACGGAACTCTGCGCCCAGGCGCGTACGCCGAGAGAATAGAGAGCCGTCGTCATCATGCGCTTGGCGTGCTGGCTCTGCTGCTTGTCAAAGTCTTCCGCCGCATCCGGAGTTACGATGGTGACGCTCTTCTTGTGGACGGTAAGCCAGAGGGCGGCGTCCCAGGCCTGCGCGTTGGAGCCATAGACGATCACGTTCTCGCCCATATCCCGGAACATAAAATCGTTCATGTCGACGATCGTAGCGCCCGGAATATCAAGCGTGTCGCGAAGACCGCCGGCTGCAAGAACAACGGCATCCGGAGCCTCGCTCTCGATGAGCTCCTTCGTCACTTCCGTTCCGGTGACAACGTTCACGCCCGCGATCTCAAGCTGACGGGAAAGGTAATTTTTCAGCTCTGTGAGATTCTCATGCGGGCCCTTGACGATGTTGGCAAAGGTCAGAAGACCGCCAAGATAGCTGTTCTTCTCATAGATGGTAACATCATGGCCGCGGAGAGCCGCAATGCGGGCACACTCCATGCCGGCAGGACCGGCGCCAATTACCATGACCTTCTTCTTGGTCTCGGCTGCAGGAAGCTCATAAGTAGCAGGGCCGTTCTCCGTCATAACACGCTGCGTAAGCGCATTGACACGGCAGTAGCCGGACATGCGGTTGGCCTCGTTGGAGCCGATGTGGCAATGGAGGCAGCGCGTGCAGGGCGCGATCTCGTCGGCACGGCCTTCCTTGAGCTTGTTGACATATTCAGGGTCAACCGTAAGAGGACGCGTCATCAGGAGGAAGTCGACCTTGCCGTCCTCCAAAGCCTGCTCAAAATAGTCCGGTGCATGGGCGGGATCCTGATAGGTAACAACGCCGCAGGGGATCTTGACGGCCTTCTTGTAGCGGGCACAGAGATCCAGCGTCATGCCGCAGCCGCTCGTTGTTCCGTTGAGCTTGCCCTGCCAGTGTTTTTTGAAGTCATACTGCGTGCCGAAACCGGTCGAGCCTTCCAGACCGTTGAGGATGAAGTAAAGGTCGGCGCCGAACTGGGCAACATGATGGCCAAGAGGTCCAAGGCGGAGGTGCATGGAATCCGCGCCGGCCGCCTCGAAGAGCTTGGCAAATTCGATGCCTTCCTCTTCCGTCGTCGGCTGGGTGTGGGGATTCGTAACGGCCTCATCCAGCGTCATAAGAGTCGGGTTATTGGTAAGGTTGTCATTTTCCTCAATGCAGTCGATCAGGATCTGGACGTTGAAATCGGAACCGCAGGCATCCTTGATCTTGGTGATGCACTCCGTGACCCAGCGGGCACGGTTTTCGAGGCTGCCGATACCGTATTCGTCCGTGCGGGTGTTGTGGAAACGGGAGAGGAACTGTTCGCCGCGGTTAAATCCGGCAGCGTTGATCTCGATGGCTTTGAAGCCCATCTCCTTGATCCCCTTTGCGATCTCGACGCCGGCATCCTCGGAGGCCTGAACCTCTTCGACCGTCATCTCATTCTCGCCCGTGCCGAAAGCAGCCCACTGGTAGCCCAGGCTGGTGCCGTACTTGGCGCATTCTTCCACGAGCTTTTTGCCGAATTCGATCGTCTCGGCCGGAAGGCCGCTGCCGTCGGCCGGGGCTTCGAGAGCCGAGATGCCCTCCACGTAGATCAGCTCAACGCCGCCCTTGGCGAAGTTTACATAATACTGGAAAAGCTCATCCGTCAGGCCATTGAGGTAAGTGGCGGAGCCGGCAGCGGACTTGACGATACGGTTATTGATCGTGATATTGCCGATCTGGAGCGGGCTGAAGAGCGTTTTGAGCTCCTTGGTAGAGGTGCGGTAGCTTTCATCCTGTACGTTCAGGTATGCCTGCGGGATCTTGTCAAAGGGAGCGTATACATCTTTGACGGTTTCTGCGGCTGCCTCGTCCGCGGCAGCAGTGGTAACCAGGGAAGAACCGAGAGCGGCTACGCTCAGGGCGCTTGCTGCAGCACCCTTCAGGAAGCTGCGGCGGGAGATCTCATTGCTCATTGGAAATTACCCCTTTCTTATTTCAACCTCTTCCGAGGCAAATTCTGTTATTAGGATAACGCAATCAGAAAGAAAATACAACCCTTTCTCTCAGCCGTTCGGAATCTCGTCACGAAGACGCTTCGGGTGAAGAAGAATCAGCTGCTCAACTTCCTTCCAGTGCTCCAGCGTGATCTGCGCAATGGCAGGGTCATACATTTTTCCGATATTCTTTTCGATCTCCTTCCGGCAGTCATCCAGCGACATGGACTCACGGTAGATGCGTTTGGAGGTCATTGCATCGATGGAATCCGCAACGGCTATGATCCGGGCGGAAAGCGGGATCTCCTCCCCCTTTAATCCGGAGGGATAACCGAGCCCGTCATAACGTTCGTGGTGATGCAGCACGACATCGGCAATATCCTTCAGGCCCTGGGCGTCTCCGATAATGGAAGCGCCGATCACGGGGTGCTCCCGCATCAGCCGCGCCTCCTCATCGGTCAGGCGGCCGGATTTCAGCAGAACACGGTCGGGCACGCCGATCTTTCCGATATCGTGCAGATGAGCGGAAAGCTCAAGAAGCTCCTGGGTCGTGTCCGAAAGCCCCATTTTTTCTCCGATCAGGCTGGAGATACGCGCAACGCGCTCGGAATGGGAAGCCGTATAGATATCCTTCGCCTCGACCGTGCGCACAACGCAGTCGATAATGCTCTGCAGATCCTTGGCAAAGGTGCGGGAACGGGGCGACGACATCTGAGACTTTCGAAGATACATATTGACATCGGCTTCCTGTTTCCAGTCGGAAACTGTGATCCTTTGTCCGTTTGACCTCAGCAGATGGCTCTCGCCAACGGCGATGGCAAGCTTCCAGCGGGTATTCTGATTGTTCTCCTCGATCCGGCTGCGAAAATCTTCCTCCAGCGTGACCAGAGAAACATTTTCCAATTCCGTAATAACGACCACGAACTCATCGCCGCCGATCCGGTAGCAGGTCCCCGACGAATCGTATGCGCCGGCAATTGCCTTTGCGGCGCTCACAATAAGGTCGTCTCCTGCTGCATGGCCGTACTTGTCGTTGGTGTACTTCAGCCCGTTCACGTCCATCATATAAAGGACAGCGTCCCGGTCGGCAGGGAAATGATCGGAGATCTCCGACATTTTCTCCTCAAAGGAACGACGGTTCCGGAGCCCGGTCATAGCATCGTAATGAGCCAGCCGCTCCTGTGCCTCCGTCTCCGCCTCGGCAAGATGCTGCCGATTGGCAACGCGCACAAAACGGTAAACGACCGAGGCAAACAGGAAGATGATATACCCGAGGATGCCGATGAGAAGCGTGTTGCGGTAATGCTGAGCGCCGAAAAACCAGTAAAAAATGATGCACAGCAGGGAGAAAATGCCAAGCAGAACACATCCCCAATACTGGATCCGCAGTTCCGCTCCGCCATTCCCGCGATTCTCCTTTCGCTGCTCCACTGTTGTGCAATGGAGCCCGCTGAGAATCACGAATACACACAGGAGGTGCGAAATATAAAAGCTGCCATGCATCGGAAGAAGGCCGGAGAGACCGAATAAGCCCTGAAGGATCAGATTGGCCGCCGAAAGGCAGTTGGCGAAACGGAGAAGACGGTATTTTTTCCCGCAGCTGACCCATACGAAATGGCACATTGGAATCGGGAGCCCAGCCAGCATGAAGTAACACAGCAGCCCGGAAATCTCCTGCGGGATCCCGATCAGGCTGCTCAGATTCGAGTCGGTAAGCCCCCAGAAAAATGCCGTAACGAGAAAGATCAGCAGGTCAAAGATCTGTTTGTCTTCCATCAGGCTCTTTCCGGAAAGGAGAGCCGCCAGGAAGATCACAATGCCCAGGATGACAAACAGCAGCAAAAGCAGAGCGGTAACGGCATCTTTTTGGAGGATCTGCATTTGGAGGACGCTCATCGGCCCGTAGGAGATCTCTCGGATCTCATAGACGCCGTCCGCACTGCCGTCAAACGCAATGGTCAGCTCGGTGCACGCCTCCTCATCGGGAAGCTGCACGATGCGGAGGTCATAATAGCGCACCTGGGAAGCGATCTTTGTCTCATTCGCCGAATAGAGCAAGCCTGCCTCTGTGGAGATGGTGATCCCATAGCGGTAATTATCAAAAAGCAAAGCGGTCCCTTGGAGATCCTCTGTGATCTCATGAGAAAGGGAGATGCTCTCCCCTTTCTCCGTGGAAACGACCGTTGGAAGGGAAACAGGCTCAGACGATCCGTCTTCATAGGTAAGGATCCAGCCGTCCGCCAGAACGCCAATGGAGCTTCTTCCGGAATTGGAGGAAGACACGTTCAACGAGGTCATCTCGTTTCCCGTAACGACGATCCATGCGCGTATCAGACAGAAGAACAGCATGAGAGCAGCGCAGACAGCGAGAATTGGGAAAAGCCGAAATTTCTTTTTCTCTTTCACTTGCTTTTAGCCTCTCTTTTCTCCGGTCATTTCTGCAGGGAGCAGATCCTTGCAGCGGTTCACGATTACGGTACGATAGTCGGTATAAATAACTTTGCCGGGCAGAGCACCGGAGGGCTTTTTTACATGCCGCGCTTCCGTGATGTCTACGGCAACGTTCTCGCTCTCTCTTCCCTGCGAGTTCCAGACGGCCAGCGCCGCCGCCTGCAGCACGGTCTCCTCCGGCGGAACCGTGTTCTCGCAGCGGATGATCACATGGCTCCCGTGAAGGTTTTTCACATGAAGCCAAAGATCTGTCCTCCTCGCCTGGGAGAACGTCAGCATATCGTTCTGAACGTTATTTCTTCCCGCAAAGACCTCATAACCGTCCTCGGTCAGAAGACGAATGGGGGCCTGCGGCTTTTCCTTTTTCGGATTTTTTGTATTTTTCTTTTTCCTGTCGCGTATCACCTCGGAGGCGATCAGCTCGTCCCGAATCTCTGCGATATCCTTCTCCGAGGAAGCCCGGCTCAGTTCTTCCTGCGCGCTTGCAATATACTCGAGCTGTGCTTCCGCTTTTTCAATGAGAACGGTCAGATATTCCCGCGCGGTCTTCTGCCGGTTATACTCCTTATAAAGCTTTGCCGCGTTTTTCTGCGGAGGCAGCAGCGGGTCGAGCTCGATCGTGACAAGCGGACTGCCCTCCTGATAGAAATCACTGCATTCAACGCTGGCGTCACCCTTCCGGATGCGATAAATATTGGCTGTAATAAGATCCGCCTTCCGCCGAAGTTCTTCCCGCGTCTCCGTTCGCTGCAGTTCGATCCGCTGGGCGGCAAGCTTTTTTCGGATCCGCTTCTCCGCACTGCTGAGCGAAGTGCGCAGTTCCTTTCCCTTCCTGCGATAGACCTCGTCTCTTTCCTGCACGGAATAATATGCATCAAGAAAGGCAGAAAGCGTGGAAAATTCATCCGACCGGAACGGTTCCGGCTCCTTGTGCACATAATTCTCCGGCTGCTGCGGGAGGCGGTAGATCATGCCCGGAAATAAGCGGCGATACATGTCCCGGTCATAGTCCCGGCGATAAACGCAGTCAATAATGAGTCCATCCTCACCGACCAGAATCAGATTGGTCTTCCCCGGCATCATCTCAAGGACGAGCGTCTCCCGGCTGTCTCTGCCGAGATCGTCGTAATTTCGGAGCTGCATTTCAAGGAGGCGGTCTTCTCCGGGCTGCTCAAAGGAAAGGATCTCGGCCCCTGTGATGTGCTTTCGCAGGAGCATACAGAACATCGGAGGCTCGGCCGGATTGCCGTAATCCGTCTCCGTCAGATGGGCGCGCGCTTTGCCGGGAGAGGCAGAAAGCAGCAGCTGCTTCTTCCCTTCCCGTGTCCGAACGGTAAGAATAAGCACATCCTTCGCCGGCTGCCGGATCTTCTCGATCCTTCCGCCCTTCAGCGTTTGATTCAGTTCTTCCTTCAGGCAGGATACAAAGCCCGCATCGAGCATTTTAATTTCCCCTTTTGTCAGATCATGCGAAACAGTACAGAATTTTCATTGAGCATTGCTTCCGGCTCTGCCCCGTCGGAATTGCCCGTCTTCAAGAGCCATTGCCGGTCGAGCAGGCCGAAAACGATACCGTCGTAATCTTCCGGAACAAGATACCAAAGCTCCGCCGTTAGAGAGGCGATATCCTCGGATACCTCCCATTGGCCCACTCGAACCGTGGAAAGGCAGGCGTCATAATCTTCGCCGTACCAGTTGACGGAAAATGAAAGAAAGCTCTTGCCGTCTATCTCGCATTCTTCCGTATGATCCCGCAGGATTTGATAATAATCTTCCCGTAAAAGCACCGGAGCGCAGCCATAGTCGCTGTTCTCCTCATCCAAGGCATGCGAGATCGACAAATTCGCTCCGATCCAGGCATAACCATCCGGCGCCTCCGGAAGATCTGCCGCAGGACAGGCAATCGTCTCTGCACTTACGCGGCAAGCACAGGCCATAGAATAATTATAATATCGTGCCGTCTGATAGGACAGATCCTTTGGCAAATCCGATATCCGATTCAGAGCACAATCAATGCCTTCAAACTCAGCCGGGAGACGGTTTCCTTGCTGGGCGTCACATCGGGAGCAGAGCTCGCGCTGCTGGAAATTTGCAGGAAGGAAATCGTGCCCTAAAGCCGGCAACACCATCTGCTCAGTCAAAATTTCGTTGCACCGCATGCAGAGCATTCCCTCGGTGACGCCATCTTCGATACATGTCGGGGCTGTACCGGGGAGGATTTTCTCCTCGTGCCCCAGCGCCGGGAGGATCTCGCCGAGAAGCATGCCGCAGTTTGGGCAGTCCAGAGAATCCGTTTTTCCCGATTGTATACAAGTTGGATCAGCGGCATCGGAAGGAAACGTCTCGGCTCCGCAGTTCGGGCAAGGAAGGAAGATTGCATAACCGGAGCTCGGCACTGCTATGAGGATCAGGATAATTACAGCAATAGACAAAAACAATTTTCTCATACAGAAGCCTACCTCTTTTTTATTGGGGAGTGGTAAGCCGGAGTGCTTGCATTGATTCCGCGGAAAACGTAACCGTTTTCAAGCCCCCATTCAATAACTTCGGAAATGCACTCAACCGATTTCGGCCGGGTATCGTGAAAAAGGAGAATAATTGGAAGGTCCTTTCCCTCCAGATTTTGAATCTGATCGATCGCATAGCCGGCAGTCCACGAGATGCTGAAATCATCGCCCTCCGACTGTACGGTCCAGTCATAAAACTCGAATCCGCTTCTCTTGAGGAAATCCGTCTCGTCATCAAAACTGCTAAAGTGAATAAATGCGCGGGCCGTATCACTGCCGCCGGGAAAACGGATCAGATTCGTTACCGTACCCGTATAATCATAGATCAGCTGCTGAGTCTTCATCAGATCCTCGGTATAAAGTTCCTGCGAGGAATAGATCTGATAAAGATCATGGGTATAACTGTGGATTCCGATCGAATGGCCGCTCTTCTGTTCTCTGGTAAGCATATCCAGATATTTGTCGGACTGAGCCGTTACAAAGAACGTTACATAAACATCCTCATACTGATCCAAGATGTCCAGCAGATGTTCCGTGTACTTGTTGGGACCATCATCAAATGTCAGATAGATCGTTTTTGAAGGATTCTGCTCTTCTGCGCTCCCGATGCCAAACGCGTTGTCGCGCATATTCAGCAACAGTTCCTTCCGTTCCGGCGAAAATTGCTGCCAGTCATTCGGAAGCTGTTCCGGTGCAGGAAAGAGATCGGTATCCACAGCGGCAAAACAGGAGGATACGCTGAGCACGAAGCACAGCAAAATTGCCGCAATACTGCAGAGAAGCTTCCGATAATTCATGACAACCTCACATGATCTTCTGAAACAATTCCTCAATACGTTCCTGCCTACCGCAGAGATGCAGCCAGCCGAAGACGGCCTCGAGACCGGTTGCGGCGTGATATTCGGCTTGCGTTGCCTTCTGCGGGACGGAGTTGACTTTTGCATTTCTCCCCCGCTTGTAGACGGCAAGCTCTTCCTCCGTCAGCTCCGGGAGGAGCTTCTGCACCGCGGCAGCCTGGGCTTTTGCATTTACAATGGCGACCGTCGAGCGATGAAGGTCGAGCGAAGCAGTATGCCCCAGCTCGATGAGCCGGGTACGGACGAGGAGCTCATACACACAGTCGCCCTCATAGGCAAGGCCGAGAATGCTGACGCGGTTCACGTCCGCTTCGGATAAGTTTGGCGTCAGGCTCATGGCTCTTCCTCCATTACGGGCTCCTCTTCCATGCTCTCATTCATTTCTGCCGCGAGCGCAAAATCGTCTGCGGAAGCAAGCCCAAGCTTGACCTGGATCTCGTTCCAGCCGTTCCGGTCGATCGGGACGGAGCGCGGCTTGGCGCCCTCGTAGGGGCCGACGATGCCGAGCTCCTCCAGCTGGTCCACAATGCGCGCCGCGCGCGAATATCCAAGCTTCAGCCTTCTCTGCAGCATGGAAACGGAACACTGTTTCATCTCCAGCACGACCTCTGCTGCCTGCGGCAGCATCTCGTCATATTCTCCCGCAAGGCCCTTCTCCTCCTTGGCAGAGCCGCCGGAGGAAGCGGACGCATCATTTCCGTTCTTGCTCTCAAGCGCTTTGTTCATATATTCGCTCAGCTCATCGTTATGCGAAGTCTCAAAGCTGGAGTTGTCGCTGATGAAGTTGATGATCCTCTCGCGTTCCTCATCCGAGACAAAGGCTCCCTGTACGCGAAGCGGCTTTCCGCAGCCGATCGGAGCATAGAGCATGTCACCGTGGCCAATGAGCTTTTCGGCGCCCGCCTGGTCAAGAATGATGCGGCTTTCCAGCGAGGAGGAAACGGCAAAAGCAATGCGGGACGGAATGTTGGCCTTCATCAGGCCGGTAATGACGTCGGCGGAAGGACGCTGCGTTGCAATGACAAGGTGCATCGAGGCAGCTCGGCCCATCTGCGCGATGCGGCAAATGCTCTCCTCTACCTCCTTAGAGGCCGCCATCATGAGGTCGGCCAGCTCATCGATGACGATGACGACCTGAGGCAGCGTCTCCTCGCCGTTGGACTGGCAGAGCTTGTTATACGTTTCAAGATCGCGTACGCCCGCTTCGGAGAAGAGCCGGTAGCGCTTGAGCATTTCCACAACGGCCCACTGCAGCGCTCCTGCCGCCTTCTTCGGGTCCGTGACGACCGGAACATAGAGATGCGGAATGCTGTTATAAATTCCGAGCTCGACCATCTTCGGGTCGATCATAATGAACTTCACTTCATCCGGCCTTGCCTTGTAAAGCAAGCTCAAGATCAGCGAATTCATGCAGACGGATTTGCCGGAGCCCGTCGTGCCCGCAATGAGCATATGCGGGAGCTTCGAAATGTTGCCGACGATCGCATTGCCCGCAATATCCTTGCCGATGGCAAAGCTGAGGCGGGACTTTGCCTTCTGGAAATTGTCCGATTCGATCAGTTCGCGCAGCCCGACCGTATTGACGATCTTGTTCGGCACCTCAATGCCGACCGTGGAGATCTTATCCGGAATCGGCGCAATGCGGACGTTGGAAGCGCCGAGCGAAAGCGCAATATCGCTGGCAAGATTCGTCACTTTTGTCAGCTTGACGCCCTGTTCCAGCTCAATATCATAACGCGTGACCGTCGGCCCGTGGGTGATCTCAATGACCGAGGAATTAATGCCGAAGCTGTGGAGCGTATTTTCCAGGCGCTCCTTTGTTTCCAGGATCTCGTCCCGGGAATCGGAACCGGCAGCCTTGGTTTTTGCGAGAAGATCCGTACGGGGATATACATACTCTTCCGTCGGCTTTTCGGCATTCACCGCCGCCGCGACTTTTTTTGCTTCTTTTTGGATATCGGCATGGGTGATCTTCTCTTCCTTCATGTCGGCCTTGGTCGAAGCCGCCTTGCGTCCGGACGAGACCGGGACGCGAACAGACGCAGCCGGAGTCTTCTCTTCTGCAGCCTCCTCCGGTTCCTCTTCCGGAATTCCGGCAATCGACTGCGCCTCGCGGATGGAGAGCGGCTTTACGCTGTCCGTTGCAGCAGCAGTAGCAGCGGCAGAAGCCGGCGTGCGTTTATTGGCGCGGGGTTTGGACAGACTCAGCGGCTTGAGAACGTCTTCCGTCGTTTCCTCCGCAAGCTCTCTCATCTCCGGCTCACCGGCAGCCATCTTGGCTACCGGCGTCTTATTTTTTCGGGCTGCGGCAGAAGGAGCCTTTCTCTGCGTATTTTCAGCCGGACGGAAGCTGATCTCATCCGAATCATCCAAGGGAATGTCCGAAACAAAAGTCTTCTTCGCCTTCGTAACGGACGGGGCCTTTTGCTGTGAGGTCAACTCGCCGTTTTCCAATGGGTCATTCAGCGGGTCTTCATTATCCACCATGCGGATAAAGTTCCCGGCGCTGAAGCGCTTCGGTGCTGTCTCGACCGCCGCCTTTGTCCCTTTCCCCGATTTGCCGCGCTTGTCCTGCTGCTCCAGGAACCAGTTGTCCGGTTCACTGACGGCAAGGGCCACGCAGATCACAAGCAGGATCACGATCACGATCCCGGTTCCCACCTGGCTGAGAAGGCTGACCAGTGCCATCACGACGACGCCGGAGAAAACTCCACCGCAGCTGAACTGCTGCCCATCATAAAACAGCTGGTTGACCGTGGCCGAGAGCGAAGCTCCGTTGGATGCTCCGCGATAGGAAAATACATCGATAATGCAGGAGAAGAAGAACGGGATCAGCAGAATGCAGGCTGCCCGCAGGCCAACGTTTTTTCCGCCCTTGAAAAGCAGCAGAGCCGCCCAAAGCATGCAGACGGCGCATGCCCAGTATCCATAGCCGAGGACCCCTCCGATAAATTCCCGAATCGCCAGAATGATCATGCCTTCATTGACGAAATAGCTCACTGCGACGAGGCAGGTCAGGAAAAGGAGGATCACCGCAGCCGTGACCCGGCCGGTATAATTTTCAATGCTTGCGCTCTTCTGATACGGCTCCGGCGTAGGACGGCGCGCCGAAGAAGCACGCGGAGTGGACGATTTTTTCTTCTTAGTTTTTGTTGCTGTTGATTTTTTTGCCTGTGCCATGGATCTTAACTGTACTCCTTGCTGTAGATTAAAAGATCATTGTGAGGATGATCGACAGGACGCCTGCAACAAAGCAGTAATAAGCGAATCCGTGATATTTTCCCCGATCCACGAAAAAGCCGAGCAGCTTGATCGCGCCGATTCCGGCAAGCAGAGAGGCCGCCATCCCGCAAAGGCAGGGCGGCACATCCGCGAGCGCAAAGCTGCTCTGCATCGCCTGCACCAGGCGGATGAGCTCCGCCCCCAGCATGACCGGGACGGAAAGCATCAGCGTGAACTTCATTGCAAATTCTTTTTTCAGCCCCAGAGCCAGCCCTGCCGTAAGCCCGGTTCCGGTGCGGGAAATGCCGGGAATTGCGGAGACGAACTGGCACAGCCCGAAGATGACTGCGTCCGGAAGCGTCATGCTTTTCTCCGTTTTCTTTCCTTCCATCAGATGCTCTGCCGCCTCGAGGATCCCGCCGGATGCGATCAGCATCACTCCGATGAAGATCGTATCCTCATTGAGCGAGGTCAGATATTTGTTGAAAGGGAGCACCAGGAAAAGCGGAAGGATCGAGCAAAGCATCAGCATCAGCAGCCGAACCGAAGGGAATCGCGTGCCTCCTCTGACGGGTGCCGTCGGCGTAGCGCCGGAGAGGAACTCCAGCGTCTGGAAGAGGATCTCGCCAAAGTCGGCAAAATAGAGGATCACGACTGCGAGGATCGTCCCGAAGTGGACGAACACGCTGAAAGCATTCATATTGAAGCCACTCGAGGATATACCGAAGAGATTGGAGAGGACCGACAAATGGGCAGAGCTGGACAGCGGCAGAAACTCAGTGAATCCCTGCACGGCCCCGAATATGACCGCGATGAGTATGCTCATTTGCCGCCTCCTTGTCTGATTTCAAGATATCGATTCAAGGCCTTCCGGTGTTGTAAACAGCCTTGACCGCCTTGTAGGTCATATAGCAGTCCAGCTTTGCCGTGACCTCGAAGGGTGCATGCATGCTGAGGACCGGCGTTCCGGCATCGATGGTCTCAATGTTGCGGTTGGCCATAAACTGGGCAATCGTTCCGCCGCCGCCCTGGTCGACCTTGCCGAGCTCTGCCATCTGCCAGATGACCCCGGCATCGGAAAAGGCCCTGCGAATGAAGCCGACGGTCTCGGCGGAAGCATCATTGGTGCTGCTCTTTCCTCTTGCGCCGGTAAATTTGCAGATCCCGACGCCGTAATTCATGCGGGCGTCGTTCATTTTCTCGGAGACCTCCGGGAAGTTCGGGTCAAAACCGTTGCAGACATCGGCGGAAAGGCAGAAGCTGTTTTCAAAGCAGTGGCGAAGCGCTACTCCCTGCGAGGCGCACAGATCCTCCATAAAGCATTCAAAAGCGCGGCTCTGCATACCGGTCACTCCCATGGAACCGATCTCCTCTTTGTCGGCAAGCAGGCATACGCAGGTGCGCCGCGGGTTTTCGGTCTCAAAGATTGCCTTGAGCTCTGCATAGGCACAGACGCGGTCGTCCTGCCCATAGCCTCCGATCAGCGACCGGTCGAGTCCGATCTCGCAGGCGTCGAAGGACGGAACTGCCGTAAGCTCTGCCGAGAGAAAATCTTCTTCGCAGATGCCGTAGACATCATTGAGGATGCTGAGCAGCGCCAGCTTGACCCGGTCTTTCCCGTCATCCGCATAAGGCACGCTTCCAATCAGAATATTAAGGCCCTCACCGGTGATCCCTTCAGCCAGAGTTTTCTTCATCTGGTCGGCCGCAAGATGCGGGAGGAGATCCGTAATAACGAACTTCGGCTCACCGAGCTCATGCCCGATCACGACGTCGACCGTTTCGCCGTTTGTCAGTGCGATCACGCCGTGCAGCTCAAGCGGAATGGTGACCCACTGGTATTTTTTGATCCCGCCGTAATAATGCGTTTTGAAATAACCAAGCTCATCGCTTTCATAAAGCGGATTCTGCTTGAGGTCAAGACGCGGAGAGTCTACATGCGCCCCGGCAATTACGGCACCGTTTGCCAGGCTCTCCTGTCCGATCACGGCGAGCATCAAAGCCTTGCCGCGGTTGGATTTATAGATCTTGTCCCCCGCCTTGAGTTCCATCCCGGGGACGTATTCTACAAAACCGTTCTGCTCGGCTTCATTGATCGCATTGCTGACTGCCTCGCGCTCGGTACGGGAGTCATTCAGAAATTCAATATAATTGTCGCAGTATTCCTCGAGCGCAACGCGCTCCTCCTGAGGCAGGCGGTCATAACCGTTCTTCGGGTTGAAAAACAGCTGGTCTCTTACGTTTTCTTCCATTGATGTTTCTCCTTTTCTGCTTTCACTTGATTTTCATAATTTTGAATCAGATCCGCAAGCGTTCCATTGTTTTCCACGCAAAAATTGCTCTTTTCGCGGAAATATTCATCCGTTCGCTGTGCGCGGATCCGGCTGTTGGCATATTCCTCCGAAATGGAATCCCGGCGCATGATCCGCTGAGCGCGGATCTTTGGATCGGCAAGGACGCCTACCGTTGCAATGCACAGCTCGGCAAGGCCCGAGGAATGCAGCTCGATGGCGTCGATGGCGGCAAGCGTTTTTCCCTGCATTGCAGCCTCTCTCAGCATTCGCCGGACTTCCTCTTTTACATACGAATGCGAGATGGCATTGAGCGCATCGAGCGCCTCTCCATCATTGAAAACGATCTCTCCCAGCGCCTTGCGGTTAAAGGTTCCCAGCGGATAGGCTCCCGGGAATCTTTCCCGAAGTGCCCGGTTCATCTCTTCGGAATGCGCAAGGAGCTCGTGATAAACTTCGTCGCAGTCTATGGCAAAAGCGCCTTTTTTCTCAAGATAATGCAGAAGCGAACTTTTACCGGAGCCGGTTCCGCCGGAAATGCCGATAACGATCATCTGCTCAACAAGGGCATCGGCGATCTCATTTCGCCCCAGTGCCCCCGAACGGAGGATCCGGTAAGGCGCCGTGCTCACGTCGATGAGCGTCGATTCCGTACCGATCGAGCACTTCCCTCCGTCAATGACGGCATCGATCTTTCCGTCAAAGTACCGGAGCACACGCGAGGCGTCCTTCGGGCTTTCTTCGCCGGAGGGGTTCGCAGAAGGGGCCGCAAACGGCACGCCCGCTTCCTCCAGAGCCGTCCGTGTCAGCGCATTGTCCGGGCACCGGAGCCCGACCGTGCTTCCGCCCGCCAGAACGATCGGCGGGATAAAATCGGCAGCCTTTCCGACAATGGTGAGCGGCCCCGGCCAGAATTTTTCTGCAAGTGTAAAAGCAGCCTGCGGAGCATCGACCAGATAGGTGCCGATGGCGTCCTTCCCCGGGACCATCAGCGAGAGGGGCTTTACGGCCGGCCGGCCTTTCACATCGTAAATTTTCTGAACCGCTTCTGCATCCAGGCCGTTCGCCGCAAGCCCGTAAACCGTCTCGGTCGGGACGGCGACCAAACCGCCTGCCCGAACAATCTCGGCGGCATTGCCCGTGCTGTTTATAAATACTTTGGTTTCCATTTTCGCCGTTTATGCCTCCGCCTGCGCCTTCAGCTTTTCGGCCTGATCCTGTGCAATGAGCGCATCGAGGATCGGGTCAAGGTTACCGTCGATCACCTGTTCGAGATTGAAATTTTTGACTTCTCCCGTAAGCCGGTGATCCGTGACCCGGTTCTGCGGGAAGTTATAGGTCCTCACGCGGTCGCTGCGGTCTCCGGAACCGATCTGGCTTTTCCGCTCAGCCGCAACGGATGCATCCTGCTTTGCCTGCTCCTCCTCATAAAGCTTGGACCGCAGGATCTGCAGCGCGCGATCCTTGTTTTTATACTGGCTCCGCTCGTCCTGACACTCAACCACGAGCCCCGTCGGCAGATAGGTGACACGGATGGCGCTGGAAGTCTTGTTGACTTTTTGTCCGCCGGCGCCGGAGGAGCGGAACACGTCGATCCTCACATCGTTCAAATCGAGCTTGAAGTCGACCTCATCGATCTCCGGCATTACGGCAACCGTTGCCGCCGAGGTATGGATCCGCCCTCCGGATTCCGTTACCGGCACACGCTGAACGCGGTGCCCTCCGGCCTCAAATTTCAGCCTGGAGTAGGCGCCTTCACCTTCGATCACAAAGTCGATCTCCTTGATTCCGCCAAGCTCCGTCTCGCTTGTATTGACGATCTCGATCTTCCAGCCGCGAGACTCGGCGTACATGCTGTACATGCGATAAAGGTCCGCCGCGAAGAGCGCTCCTTCCTCGCCGCCTACGCCGCTGCGGATCTCAACGATGACATTTTTTCCGTCATTGGGATCCTTCGGCAAAAGCAGCAGGCGAAGCTGCTCCTCCAACATATGTTGTTCTTCCCGCGCCGCCGCGAGCTCTTCCTTCGCCAGTTCTCCAAGCTCGGGATCGTTCATCAGCTCGAGAGCAGAGACGATCGCGCGTTCGGACGAGAGGTAGCGGCCATAGGCTTCCGCGACCGGAGCGATCTCTTTGAGCTCCTTCTGATATTTCCCGTAAAGAACAGAATCGGAATAGACCTGAGGCTGAAGCATCCGGTCCTGCAGTTCTTCATATTGTTTTTTTACTGCTTCCAGATTTTCAAACATAGATTTCTCCGCACAAAAATTCAGGGTAAATTATACCACAAGGAGCCGAAACAGTAAAGAAAAACAACGATGCGGCATTCCAATGAAACCGCATCGTTGCAGAAATTTATTTCAGATTGACGCATCGTGCCGGGATCTTGCCCGCACGCACTGCTGCAACATCCTCCCAGATCATGGCATAGCTGCGGCGGAAGCTGGCCGCCGTAATGCCGGCAATGTGAGGTGAGAGAATGAGGCGTTCGGCGATGTCCGTCTGCTGAAGGAGATAGTGATTCTTGCCAACAGGCTCGTGATCCAGTGTATCAAGCCCGGCCATAGCAAGCTTTCCGCTGCGGAGCGCCTCAACGAGAGCTTCGTTGTCTACAAGTTCTCCGCGAGCCGTGTTGACAAAATAGGAACCCTGCTTCATTTTGCCGAAGAAATCCTTGTTGGCCATTCGGGCCGTCTCAGGGGACGCCGGCAGATGCAGGCTCACGATATCTGCCTCGGAAAGAAGCTCATCGAGCGATCCCTGCGTGACGCCATAGGCCCTTGCTTCCTCTTCCGGAAGCGATGAACGGCGCGTGACGAGGATCTTCTTTACGCCATATGCCTGCAGCAGCCGGGCCACAGCCTTTCCGCTTCCGCCGAAGCCGACCAGACCGACCGTGCAGTCTGCAAGCTCCCGGAGATCTCCGCGCTTCATATAGCCTTCCTTGACCGGCATCTGGCGCCCCTCCCGAACGGCGCAGTCATTGTTGATCACATTGCGCAGCATTCCGCTCATCAGAAGGACCGCCTGCTCCGCTACGGCGCCTGCGTTCATTCCGGCGCTGTGGCACACAGAAACTCCGCGTGCGCTTGCAGCCTCCGTATCGATGCGGTTAAACGCAACGCCCTCCGAATGGATCGACTTCAGCAAAGGCAGCCCTTCGATCAGCTCGGCCGTAACCGGGGCAATGGCATCCGCGATCAAATGCTCGGCGTCGCCCGCCGCCCGGATATATTCCTCCGCAGCAAGCCCCATCGGAAGATCGGCCGTTTCCGATTCATTGAGAAGAGAATCCGGAGAAGAAAACTTCTCCATCATCCCCTCCTTGCCAATATGCAGTACTTTCATTTTGTACCTCAGGTTCCGAGATAGGCCTTTTTCACATCGTCGTTGACGAGGAGCTCGGCGCCCGGACCGGACATCGTCACCTTGCCCGTTTCCAGAACATAGGCGTAGTCCGCCGTCTTCAGCGCCATATTGGCGTTCTGCTCAATGAGCAGAACGGTCACGCCCTGGCGGTTGATCTCCTTGATGATATCGAAGATTCCCTTGACGATGATCGGAGCGAGCCCAAGCGAAGGCTCATCGAGCATAATGAACTTCGGCCGGCTCATAAGTGCGCGCCCAACGGCGAGCATCTGCTGCTCCCCTCCGGAAAGCGTACCGCCTGCCTGCCAGGAACGCTCCTTCAGGCGCGGAAACAGATCATAGACCCAGTTGATATCTTCCGTAATATCGTCATTGCGGAGATAGGCACCCATCTTGAGGTTTTCCAGCACGGTGAGGTCGGCGAAGATCCTGCGCCCCTCCGGCACAAGGGTAATGCCCTTCTTCACGACCGAGGTGGGGTCAAATCCGGTGATCTTGTCTCCCCGGAAAACGATCTCGCCGCCCGCCGGCTTGACAAGCCCGGCGATCGTGCGGAGCGTTGAGCTCTTGCCGGCGCCGTTGGCGCCAATAAGCGTAACGATGCTTCCTTCTTCCACCTGCAGGGAAATGCCTTTGACGGCCTCAATGCCCCCATAACGGACCTGGAGGTCTTTGATGCTCAATATCGTCTCAGCCATTATTCCGACACCCCCAGATATGCTTCAATTACCTTCGGATCCGCCTGAACCTCGGCAGGCGTTCCTTTTGAAATCATCTTGCCAAAGTCGATCACATAGATCCGATCCGAGAACTTCATGACAAGATCCATATGATGCTCGATCATCAGGATCGTGATATGATACTTGTTCTTGATCTCAACAATGAACTGTCCAAGCTCCTCCGTTTCCTGCGGGTTCATGCCGGCAGCCGGTTCGTCAAGAAGCAGAAGCTTCGGGTTCGTGGCAAGAGCGCGTGCGATCTCAAGGCGTCTCTGCAGACCGTAAGGCATGGAAACAGCCAGATCGTCCTTATACTGCAGAAGATTCTGTTCTTCCAGAAAAGACAGCGTCTCCTCGCGCATCTGCTTTTCGTCCGCCCGGTTTGTACGGAAGGTCGCGGAGAAAACATTCTGCCTGGAGCGCATATGCTTTGCCGTAAGCACGTTGTCAAAAACGCTCATCGATTTCCAGAGGCGAATATTCTGGAAGGTGCGGGCAATGCCAAGGCTCGTGATCTTATCCGGTGTCGGGGAAAGCTCCTTTTCCGCAAGATACTTGTCACCGTTGTAGCCCTGGTAATTCTTTTTCATTTTGCCGGTCGGATGGGCACAGACAATGGGGCTGCCGTCAAAGGAAATGCGTCCGTTCGTCGGATGGTAGACCCCTGTGATGCAGTTGAAGGCGGTCGTCTTCCCTGCTCCGTTCGGCCCGATCAGAGCAACGATCTCTCCTTCGTTCACTTCCAGCGAAAGATTGTTGACAGCAACCACGCCGCCGAACTGCATGGTAACATCTTCCATGCGGAGAATGTTCTTTGTTTCGCTCATTTTGCTGCCTCCTTCACTTTCTTTTTCTTAAAGAGATCTGTGATCTCCTTTTCGCCCATAATGCCCTTCCGGAAGAACAGAACAACGATCATGATAATAATGGAAAATACCACCAGACGGAAGCCGTTGCGGAAGATATTCGGAGCCTCAATGCCGAGGAAGGTGCCGGAATCCAGCCCGCGGAGCCACCATTCGGAGGCTGCCACAAACAGGAGCGACCCGATCACCGAGCCGGAGATCGACCCGATGCCGCCGAGGACGACCATGAGAAGGATCTCATACGTCATAGCGCTCTTGAAATTGCTCGCCTGCGCAATGGAAAGGACCATGGCCATAGAAGCGCCGGAAATGCCGGCAAAGAAGGAGCTGATGACAAAGCTCAGCATCTTGTGCTTTGCAAGATTGATGCCCATAGCCTCGGCTGCGATCTCGTCATCGCGAATGGCCTTGAAGCTTCTGCCGTAGGTCGAGTTGACAAGGAGCACGATCAGCGTGATGCAGACGACCGCGATCAGAACAGGAACAAAGGTCGAGAGCTTATAGGTCTCCCCCGCAAGCTTAAATTTGAAGGTGCTCGTGCGCGGGAAGCTCTTGAGCAGGTTTGAACCGTTCGTGATGGGGCCGAGCTTGCTCCACTGGAAGACGGCGCGGATGATCTCGGCAAAACCGAGCGTAGCGATGGCGAGATAGTCGCTCTTCAGCTTAAGGACCGGCAGGCCGATCAGCCAGGCAAAGAATGCCGCCGCAGCGCCGGCGAGAAGCACGGCAAGGATAATTCCGAGCACCGTGCCGAACGCGCCAAGACCGCTCAGCGCCTCCGGGAAGGAAAATCGGATCGCCGCATCGTAATACTGATATACGGTATCGCGGGAAGCCGAGGGAATCGTAAAGATCGCATAGGTATAGGCGCCAATGAGCATAAAGCCGGCATGACCCAGCGAGAAAAGCCCGGTATAGCCGTTGAGGAGGTTCATGGAGACGGCAGCAAGCGCATAAACAGACCCCTTCTGCAGCACCGTCATCAGCATGTACATCGGGCTTGTGGGCTTGATGACCTGATCGAGCACAAAGATAAGGATCATAAAGGCAAGGACGCAGAGGCAGGAGATCCAGTTCTTGCGGTTATTGTTTTTCATTTTACTGTCCTCCTTAAACCTTGTCCGTCTGTTTCTCGCCGAAAAGTCCGGTCGGCTTGAAGACAAGAATAATGATCAGAAGAACAAAGGTGAACGCATCGGAGAAGGTCGCAAAGCCGACCGATTCCGAAATGATCCCGTTGACGACAAGGATCGTATCAAGACCCTTGATAAGGCTTTCGCAGATGCCGATAATGAAAGCGCCGATCACTGCGCCGGGAATCGAGCCAATGCCGCCGAAGACGGCTGCAACAAAAGCCTTCAGCCCGGGCATGCCGCCGGAAGTCGGGACGACGCCGGGGTAATTCGTAAAGTACAGCAGCGAGCCGACGGCCGCGAGGAAGGTGCCGATAATAAACGTGGCGGAGATGACGCTGTTGATACGGATGCCCATCAGCTGGCTCGTCTCAAAATCCTTGGAGACGGCGCGCATTGCCATGCCGATCTTTGTATGGTTGATCAGGAAGACCAGCGCGATCACGAGAATCACGGTGAGAAACGGCGTAATGATCGTAACGCGCGTCGTTTCCATGCCGAGAACCGTAATGCGGTCGGAGATCCAGGGTATGGTCGGATAATTCTTGTTCAGGCCGCCGGTAATATAAAGCGCAAGATTCTGCAGCAGATAGCTGACACCGATGGCCGAGATCATAACGGACATGCGCGGTGCGCTGCGAAGCGGCCGGTAAGCGACGCGCTCAATCGTGAAGCCGAGCAGCACCGTCACAAGGATCATGAGGGGAATCGCAAGATAAAGCGGCATGGAGGACGCCATATACACCATCAGAAGGCCGGCCACCATAAACACGTCGCCATGAGCAAAATTGATCAGGCGAAGGATGCCGTACACCATGGTATACCCGATTGCGATCAGGGCGTACTGTCCGCCGACGGAAATGCCGGAAATAATATATGGCAGGGAGGTTTTTAAAACATTCATAAGTCTTTCCTCTCAAAGAAGGGAATCTTGAATAAACACAGAGACTGGCGGGAATTTTGGAAACTCCCGCCAGCGGAAAATTTGTTATGCGAAGAAGAAATTACTCAACGGTTGCAACCGTGACGAAGTCCCACAGACCGGTCTCGGTATTGCAGGCCTTGACGAAGGCGCTGTCACGGACGGCATCGCCGATGTCGTCGAGAGCGATGTTGCCGGTTACGCCGGTATAAGTGGTGGACGGAATGGCTTCGAGAACATCGGCAGGATCCGTGGAGCCGGCATTCTTGATGGCCTCGAGTGCAAAGAAGTATGCATCATACCCCATGACCGTGACAGCTGCAAGCTCGTTGTTGCCGCCGTTGTTGGCAAGAGCGGTGGAGTCGTTGGCGATCCACTCCTTGATGGCTGCGTCAAACTCGGGATCGGCACCTTCCTGATAGAAGGTCGTTACATTGATGCTGAGATCCGTGCCCTTGGCAGCTTCGAGGATAACGTTGGAGTCCCACGTATCGCCGGCAAGGATCGGCATGCCGAGAGCCTGCGTATCCGCCTTGGCAATGATCTGAGCCGCTGCTTCCGTGGAGACCGGGCTGAAGAAGACATCGCAGCCCTGGTTCTGGGCATTGGTGATGTAGGTGGAGAAGTCCTGCGTGCCTTCCGGGAACTGCTCAACAACGCAGTTGTCAGCGCCGAAAGCCTTTACAAAGTAGTTGGCAAGACCGCCGGAGTAGTCATCGCCGACCTTGGAGAGAACGTATGCCTTGGTGGCACCCAGCTCATTCTTTGCAAAGTTGGCAAGAACCGTGCCCTGGAACGGATCCAGGAAGCAGATGCGGAAGTAGACATCGCACTCGGAAGTGACCTGGGGGTTCGTGCAGGTAACGCCGATGGCCGGGACTTCAGCAGCAAGGAAGGTGTCGGAAGCGGCGATGGAAACGCCGGAGCCGTAAGAACCAAGGACAACGGAAACGCCGCCGGAAACCAGCGTCTGGGCTGCGGAAGGAGCCTTGTCGTTCGAGGAGGCATTGTCTGCATAGACGAGCTCTACGGTGTATTCTTCGCCGTCGATCTCAACCGTCGGGCAAACAACATTTGCATACTGCATGCCGAGGATCTCCTGTTTGCCGCCTGCGCCGTTATCACCGGACTGAGGCTCAAAAACGCCGATCTTTACCACGTTGTCTGCGTAAGAGACGCAGCCGAGGCAAAGGCAGAAAACCATGCTCAGAACGAGCATCATTGCGAGAAACTTCTTCATCTGAGTTTCCTCCGTAAAAAATAATGCACCGCCCGCAGACTGTCCGCGTATCAAATACACTTGTGTTTGCTTAGCGATATTGTCATTATACTCATTTTTTGCGGAAATGCAATTGAAAATATGAAAAAAATCTGAATTTTTTCCCTGCAGGATTTTGTCTATAATTTACAAATCCCGTTCGGGGAAAATATACGGTGTAGATCGCCCGTCCTCACCGCAGCGCTTGGAAGCTCCGGGCAGGCCGAGCAGATAGAGATCGTGCGCGCTGCTGCCAAGCGTGAATATACGCTTTGCGCGTTCGTCGAGCCCATTCAAATCTCTTGTGCGTCCGACGATCGGAATCTCCGTCCTGCCCCGAAGCTCGGCCAATGCTCTGCACCCTTCTGCGCTTGCAGCAAGAAGCCTCGCATAAGGCGGGCTGCCGGAAACATCCTCCTGCCGAATTCCAAGAGCCGCGCAGAGCACAGCTCGGCGTACCGCAGAAAGAGAATAGTGCTTCGTCTTCGCTAAGGCATAGATTCCATTCAGTGTCATCTCTTCCCGGACTGCATCGCAGATCCGGTTTCCAAGACCGCCGCCGCAGTCGGGCGCAGCAGAAAAGCTCTCTTTCGAAAGCATACGAAGGCGCGAGATCAGCGCGAGTTCAAGTTTCTCTTCGTTTACTGCATTGCCGTCAAGCTCTCCTGCACGGATCCTCCGCCGCAGCTCGGAAGCAGAAGGATAGCCCTTCTCCCCCGTCTGATCGTGTCCGTTTCCGACCCGCTGCACAGCAATGGGCTCGATGCCGCTGCCCTGCATTGCCTTGAGATACTCTATGCCAAGCGTGTCATTCGGGCCGAAGCTTTCCCCGAGGCCCAGAAGTCCGGCCCGGCACTGCGCGTCCGTCCGCTCCGGATGCGCTTTCCGGCATTCGGCCAGCTCGGCGGCAAAATTTGGGGAGGCTGCACGCGCCGCGATCGCTGCCAGCGCATCGATGTCCCCCGTCTCGCTCCCAAAGCTGATCCGGGAAGCACCGATGCCGGAGAGCAGCTGCACTGCTCCTCCGGCAAAGCGTTCCGCCGAGGAGATGCACCAGGGCAGCGGCAGCTCGAACACGAGATCTGCCCCGCCCCGGACGGCGGCGGCAGCGCGTTCCTTCTTTGGAAAGACCGCCCATTCTCCCCGCTGCACAAAATCTCCGGACATCACGCATGCGATTACCGCGTCTTCTCCGGCCGCTTCGCGTGTTTTTCGGATATGGTAGGCATGCCCCTCGTGAAACGGATTGTATTCCGCTGTAATTCCTGCGATTTTTATCATTGCGCAAACCCTTCTTTTGTATTAAAATACAATAACGTAAAATCTCAGCAAATGCAAACGGATTCTCAAATTATATTCAGAAAGGAACACGCGCATGAAAATTCTTGTTATCAATGCAGGCAGCTCTTCCCTGAAGTATCAGCTCATCGACATGGAGACGGAAAACGTCATGGCGAAGGGCCTCTGCGAGCGCATCGGCATTGGCGGCCACCTGAAGCACTCTCCGCTGGTCGGCGGAAAGCCCGTTTATGATGAGGACATCGATCTCCCGACGCATGCGGAAGCGATCGCCGCCGTCATCGAAAAGCTCACGAGCCCCGAGTACGGCGTCGTCGCCTCCATGAAGGAGATCGATGCTGTCGGACACCGCGTTGTCCACGGCGGCGAGAAGTTCGCCTCCTCTGTCCTCATCACAGATGAGGTCATGGCTGCGATCGATGAATGCTCTCCCTTTGCTCCGCTCCACAATCCCGCCAATATCACGGGCATCAACGCCTGCCGTGAGGTTATGGGGGATGTTCCGATGGTCGCCGTTTTCGATACGGCATTCCATCAGACGATGCCCGGCAAAGCCTATATGTATGCTCTCCCCTATGAGTATTACGAGAAGGACGGTGTCCGCCGCTACGGCTTCCACGGCACGTCTCACCGCTTTGTCTCCGGCCGCTGCGCCGAGCTGATGGGCAAGCCGATCGAAGAGCTCAAGATTATCTCCTGCCATATGGGCAACGGCTCCTCTCTCTGCGCCATCGATGGAGGCAAGGTCGTTGACACCTCCATGGGCTTCACTCCGCTGGTTGGCCTCCCCATGGGCACCCGCTGCGGCGATCTCGACCCGGGCGCTATGCAGTATCTCATGAACAAGTATAACATCGGCATCAACGAAATGCTGAACATTCTCAACAAGAAGTCCGGTGTAGCCGGTGTTTCCGGTGTCTCCTCCGACTTCCGCGATCTTGCCGCAGCCGCTGCAGAAGGCAACGAGCGTGCCGCTCTCGCTCTTGATATGTTTGCCTATTGGGTCGCCAAGGTTGCCGGTTCCTATGCCGCCGCCATGAACGGCGTGGATGCGATCCTCTTCACGGCCGGTGTCGGCGAAAATGACGGCGCCACCCGCAAGGCCATCTGCAATTACTTCGGCTATCTGGGCATCACCATCGATGACGAGGCCAACAAGAAGCGCGGCCAGGACATCATGATCTCCACGCCTGATTCCAAGGTCAAGGTCTTCGTGATCCCCACGAATGAGGAGCTTGTCATTGCCCGCGATACGCGCGATATCGTCAACGCCTGAATCATTTCCGAATGCTGCTGCCCGTTCACTCGGGCAGTAGCTTTTTTATACGAATTAAGGAGCGATTATGCCAAAATTTGAAGAATTCACTTATCCGTCCTCCACAGGGAAAAACCGGATCTATGCCCGCCTTTGCCTGCCGGACGGAGCCGTACGCGGTGTTGTTCAGATCGTGCACGGAATTGCCGAACATATCGGGCGATATGAAGGATTCATGCTTTTCCTTGCGCAGCACGGCTTCGCCGCCGTGGGCGAAGATCATCTCGGGCACGGGAGATCTTATTCCAATGAGAAAGAGCAGGGCTTTTTTTCCGAAGAGGACGGCTGGGATCATGTCGTGCAGGATCTGCTTTGCCTGAACCGGCAGATGCATGAGAAATTTCCGGGCATTCCCTATATCATGTTCGGGCACTCGATGGGGTCTTTCCTGACAAGGACGTTTCTGATCCGTTATCCCGGGCAGTATGACCTGGCCATTCTCAGCGGGACGGGGCATCAGAGCTCACTGCTCGTCAGGAGCGGCCTTCTGCTCTCCTCTCTGCTGTGCAAAACACAGGGAGCAGATGCAACCGGTGAGCGCCTGAATCAGATCGCCTTCGGCTCTTATCTCAAGCGCATCCCAAATGCACGAACTCCCTATGACTGGCTCACCACGGTGCCGGAAGTCGTTGACGCCTATATTGCAGACGAAAAATGCGGCTTCGTCTGCAAAAACAGCCTCTATCGCGATATGATGCAGGGCATCGCTTATATCACCGATCCGAAAAATATTGCACAGATGAACAAAGAAAAGCCGGTCTATTTCATGTCCGGAGCCGAGGATCCGGTCGGCGAATACGGCAAGGGCGTGGAAAAGGCTTACAAGGCCTTCTGTGATGCCGGCTGCAAGGACGTCATGATCCGCCTTTATCCCGGCGGACGGCATGAAATGCTCAACGAGACCAGCCGCGAACAGGTTTATCAGGATATCCTGTCCTGGATCGAAAGCAGGCTTTGAACCCGGAAACAGAAAAGCCCCGGTGCGAAAATATCGCACCGGGGCAATTATTTTGGAAATTACTCTTCTGCCGGAGCTTCCTCTGCTTCCGCAGCAGGCTCAAGAGCGGCGCGGACGGAAAGGGAGATCTTATGCTTCTCCTCGTCGATGGCCGTAATCTTGGCGTTCACGACATCGCCAACGGCAACAGCCTCGTCAGCGCTGGCAATGCGGTGATCCGCCAGCTGAGAGATGTGGATCAGGCCGTCAACGCCCGGAACGACTTCTGCAAAGGCGCCAAAGGGCATGAGCTTGACGATCTTGACCTCGGCAACATCGCCGACAGAGTACTTGTCCGTGAACATCTGCCAGGGATTTGCATCGGGATCCTTGGCGCCAAGGGAGATCTTGTGATTTTCCTTGTCAAAATTGATAACATAAACATCCATCTCATCGCCGACCTTGCAGACCTCGGACGGATGACGGATGCGGCCCCAGGTGAGCTCGGTCACGTGAACCATGCCGTCCACGCCGCCGATATCAACAAATGCGCCGTAATTCGTGAGAGACTTTACAACGCCCTTGTACTGCTTGCCGATCTCGATGTTCTCCCAGATGGCATCGCGGAGAGCATTGCGCTCCTCCTGAACCGCACGGCGGATGGAACCGACCACGCGCTTGCGGGCCTTGTTGACTTCCGTGATCTTGAGCTTGACGTTCTTCTTGAGGAGCTGAGCAAGCTCGGCCTCACGCGGAAGATCCGTCTGAGAAGCAGGAACGAATACGCGAACGCCATTGACCGTGACGACAACGCCGCCCTTGTTCTCTTCCGTAACAACGCCCTCGACGACCGTACCGTTCTCAGAAGCGGCTTCCACATCGTCCCAGAACTTGGCAGCATCCAGACGCTTCTTGGACAGCTGAGCCGTACCCTCAACATCATTGACGCGGACAACAATGGCTTCGATCTCATCGCCGACCTTGACGCTGTCTTCGACCTTGGCGCCGCCGTCGGTGAATTCCGTCGTCGGAATAAAGCCGGTGTACTTTGTGCCGACATCGACCGTAACTTCGGTGTTGCCGATGCCTGTAACGATTCCGGTTACCTTCTCCCCATTATATATAGGTTTCAGAGTCTCCTCGAGCATCTCGTCAAAAGAGAGCTCCTCTGCAACAGTGTCGTTTGCTTTAACGTCTTCCATTTTGTTTCTTACCTCCTTAATTATCCACGCAGGCGTCGATGCGCCGGCGGTCAGCCCGATCCGACTGCAGCCTCTCAAACGGTCAAGATCCAGATCTTCCGCGCGTTCGATGAACTGCACGTTGTCGCAGGATTCCTCACAGATCTGAGCCAGATGCACGCTGTTCGCGCTGTGTCTGCCTCCGATTACGACCATTGCGCCGCACTCGGAAGCAAGTTCCGCCGCCTCATTTTGCCTTGTGAACGTAGCAAGGCATATTGTATCAAAGATTTGCAGATTTGTACACAAATTTTTTATTAAATTTACGCAATTATTGAAATTGCTGTGCGTTTGGGTCGTTTGGACCACAACTGTGGTGGGTTTTGACGAAAATTCCGGGTGAAGCGTGAGGAAGCTGCGGGTCTCTTCCTCATCCTCCAGCACCTCGCTCTCGCCGCACCAGCCCCGGATGGCCTCGACTTCCGGGTGATTTTTCATCCCGATAATCAGAACGGTTCTTCCGGCCGCCGCTGCATTGGCAACGATCTTATGAATGGCCTTGACTTTCGGGCACGTCGCATCCGTGACCGATGCGCCCGCCGCCTCCAGAGCGTCGATAACGCTCTTTTTCACGCCATGGGCACGAATGAGAACGCTTTCTCCCGGACGGATCTCATCGCTGGAAGAAATCACACGCAATCCTTTTTTTCTCAGTTCCTCAACGACATCCGCATTGTGGATCAGCTGCCCGTAGCTGCAGACGCTTGTCTCACTTTCGAGCAGCTTCTGCGCCATCTCGACCGAACGGCTCACGCCGAAGCAGAAACCGGCCGTCTTTGCTTCCCGGATCTCAGGCACAGTCATCCGCCTTTCTCCCCGTCTTCTCCTCGATCAAACGGCAGAGGGCACGGTAGCTTTCCTCAAAATCAAGTTCACTTGTGTCAAGAAGTACGGCGTCCTCCGCCTGCTTCAGGGCCGCAACGGCGCGATGCGTATCCTGATAATCGCGGTATTCGATGTCCTTAAGGACCTCTTCGTAGCTTGTCTTCACGCCCTTCTGCTGCAGCTCGAGCAAGCGGCGCCGGGCCCGCGCAGAAGCGCTTGCCGTGAGGAAGATCTTGCATTCCGCATTCGGCAGAACGACGGTTCCGATATCCCGTCCGTCTAGGATCACATCGTATTTCTCGGCAAAGCTGCGCTGCATCTCAAGCAGAAAAGCGCGGCAGGCAGGAAGAGAAGCAACATCGGACGCCGCGATCGACACTTCAGGCATACGGATCGCCTCGCTTACATCCTCGCCGTTAAGGAGCATGCGCTGCATGCCGCTTTCATCGTAACGGATCTCAATGGCAAGATCCGGCAGCAGACCCGCCACGGCGACCTCCTGCTTCGGCTCGATGGAAGCACGCAGGCAGGCAAGGGCGACCGTACGATAGATGGCTCCCGTATCGACATAGACCAAATGAAAACCGGCTGCGACACGCTTTGCCAGCGAGCTTTTTCCGGCCCCGGAAGGCCCATCCAGCGCAATTGAAAGGTGTTTTTCCATATGTTTCTTTTCTCCTATTTCTCTCAGATTGAATTTCCGGCGACATAGCCTGTTGCCCATGCGATCTGAAGATTAAAGCCGCCGGTATATGCATCGAGATCCAGGATCTCTCCCGCAAAATAGAGCCGGGGCACCAGCTTTGACTCCATCGTGCGCGGGTTCACTTCCTTAACGGAAACCCCTCCCGCTGTGACGATCGCCTCATCGGCGCTGCGCGTCCCCGAAATTGACACGGGAAACGCCTTCAGGATTTTTCGAAGCGCCGCTCTCTGCCCTACGCTGACGCTGTTGGCGGGCGTTGTGCCGTCGATTCCGGTAAGCGCGAGGATCACAGGTGCCATCGAGCGTCCGACGAGCCCCGGGAGAATGTGAAGCAGAGAGCGATTTGGCGTCTCGGCAAAATCCCGCAGGATCCTCGCATCGAGCTTTTCTTCGCTGAGCCCCGGTTTGAGATCGATCTCCAGACGATAATGCGCCTCGCCCATGTGCCGCATATGGGCACTTGCCGAGAGCACAAGCGGACCGGAAACGCCGAAATGCGTAAAGAGCATCTCTCCAAGCTCTTCATAGATCAGCTTATCGTCCTCATAGGCGCGCAGCGTCACATTCTTCAGGCTAAAGCCCTGAAGCTCGCGGCAGAAAGCGTCCGCGCTCTCAAGCGGCACAAGCGACGGCCGCATCGGAACGACGGTATGCCCCAGCGCTGCGGCAAGCCGCTGGCCCGTTCCGTCGGAACCCGTCAGCGGGTATGAAATGCCTCCGGTTGCAAGTACGGCGCTTTCACAGCGAATGCGCCCCTCCGGAGTGTGAACTCCGATGACGCCGGTCTCATCGGTCTCGATTCGATCGGCACGTGTCCGCTCAAATCGGACGCCGGCATCCCGGCAGAGCTCCACAAGCTTGTCGGCAATATCGTCCGCCCGGTCGGATACCGGGAAGACCCGGTTCCCGCGCTCCGTTTTCAGCGGAACGCCATAGGTTTCAAAAAAAGCCATCGTATCCGCCGGAGAAAAACGGTTCAGGGCACTGTAGAGGAAGCGGCCGTCCCCGGGAATGTTCTTCATAAATTCGGCAACGGTGCAGCTGTTCGTAACATTGCACCTTCCCTTGCCGGTGATCCGGAGCTTGCGCCCCGGCATGCGGTTTCCGTCGAGGACAAGGACTTCCTTCCCGTTGAAGGCTGCCTGGCAGGCACACATCAGCCCCGCCGCGCCGCCGCCTACAATGACGGCCTCGTTGTATTTTTCTCCGCTCATGGCACAAGCCCGGCTTCCTTCCGGAGATCCTGCAGCTCGGCCTCCGTGAGATAACGCCAGCGGCCGCTCTTGAGTTCTTCCAGCTGCAGCGGTCCCTCGGCAATGCGCTTCAGGGAGAGCACCTTAAGCTCTGCTGCCTCGCAGAGGCGGCGGATCTGCCGGTTTCTTCCCTCAACGATCGTCACAGTGAGCTCCGCCTCATTTTCTTCGGCAGAGAGGATCGTGACGCGTGCAGGTGTCGTCCGTCTGCCGTCAATGTCGATCGGGCTGCGGAGCAGGCGGATCTTGTCCTTGAGGTCCTCTCCGCGCACTTTCACAAGATAGGTCTTACGGATCTCGCGCGAGGGATGCATCAAAGCATTGGCCAGCTCCCCGTCATTGGTCAGGAGCAGCAGCCCCTCCGAATACATATCGAGCCGGCCGACAGGATAGAGACGCTCGCCGATCTCCCGGATCAGATCCGTCACGATCTTGCGATGCTTTTCGTCGCTCATGGTCGTCACATAGCCGGCAGGCTTGTTCAGCATGACAACGATTTTTTTCTCTGTTACCGAAAGCCTTTTCCCGTTCACGAGGATCGTATCCGTCTCCGGATCCGCTTTCATCCCAAGGAAAGCAGGCTCTCCGTTTACAGAGACCTTTCCCTCCTCGATCGCTTTTTCTGCCGCTCTGCGGGACATGATACCCGCAGCAGAAATGATCTTCTGCAATCTTTCCTGCATGGTTTTTCTCCCTGAAAAAAGGCACCGCAGCATCCGGCGGTGCCTTTCAAATCAATCTTCCTTCTGCTTGCTGATAAACGCGTCGACGCGGTCGAGAACCTGCGGCACAAGATCAATGATCCGGTCAACCGTGTTGTTTGCAGGCGGCGTTACATTCAGCATGCGAACGACGCCGTCTTTAATGACCAGAAAGCCGAACGGCTCGATCTTGACGCCGGTCGCATTCCCGCCGCCGTAGGGCTGCTTGTCCCCTTCCCGCTTCTTCGTGCCGAATTCCAGCCCGCCGCCGCCAAAGCCGACGCTGACCTTGGAAATCGGAACAAGGGTAATGCCGTCCGGGGTAACGATGGGGTCGCCCACAACGGTATCTACCTTGAGAATGTTCTTCACATTCTCCATTGTGGTTTCCATGAGCTCGCTGATGGGGTTATTCGTCAGATTCTCCATTTTTATTTATCTCCCTTTCGGTATTTTCCTGATTTGGATCCGGTTCGTTCTTCGCTGCCTGCTTCTTTTCAAGCAGCTGTTTGAGAAGCTTTGTTGCGGCGCTCTCGTCAATAAGGATCTCCTCATACGCCTTCCGGTTGAACCTTCGGCACCATACGATGCGAAGCTTGTTCTTCAGTAGGATCCAAAGAGCGCCAAAGAGGATCGTATTGACCATGGCGAAGACACTTCCGAGCCGAAGCGACATTGCAAGGGCAAAATCGATCTCCGTCTTTTCCTTCGTAAAATCGACATCCGTCCGGACGTCCACGTCCCGGCAGGGAAAACGCAGGGCGCAAACCGGCGCAAGTGAGGAGAGCACGGCATTGACGTATCCGAAAACGACAGCCGTGTCATACGGATCCTTTCCGGCGGCCAGATAGTGCAGCAGGAAGCGGTCGACCCGGATGCCTCCGGTCAGCTTTCCAAGCCCTTCCGGGATCTTGCGCAGGAGGGACAGGAGCTCCTCGTTGCTCATGACAAGGTTGAGCGGCTTGTTTTCCTTTTTCTTTTTTTGCTTTTTCTCTTTTTTCGGCTTTTCTTCTTTCGGTTCCGCAGAGCTGTCCTTCTTCGGCTTTTTCTCCCGCGGAAGGATCTGAATTCCGATCCCGCAGGCTTTTGCCTTGAGCTTCAGCTGGCCTGTGATGAATTCCGCGTCAAATCCGACCGGAACCATACACACGGCGAAAATGAGCAGAACCAGTACGCCGAGAACGATCCATCCGGCCATAAGCTTTCTTACTCCTTGTTTTCTTCCTCCATGATTTCAGGGATGGGAAGCTGCTCGTCCTTCTTTTCCTCCTGCAGGGCGTCGATCTGCTTCTGCAGCTTTTCTATGCCGTCCGAAGCGGCAAGATCCGGCAGGTGCGGCAGCTCCGAGAGCTCTGAGATCTGCATCGTGCGCAGGAAGAGATCCGTCGTCCCATAAAGAGAGGGGCGTCCGGGAGCCTCCAGACGGTCTTTTACTTCAATGAGCCCCTTTTCCGCCAGGGACGAGATCGAATAACTGCTGTCCACTCCGCGCACCTTGCTGATATACGCCCCCGTCACCGGCTGAAAATAAGCAACGACGGCAAGCGTCTCCATCGCGGCGGCAGAAAGCGCAGGGGGCTTCCGCGTCTCAAGGACTTTGGTAATCGTCTCGGCATACTCTGCTCGGGAGCAGAGCTGCAGCTTGTCTCCCAGACGAAGAAGCTGAATGCTGTGCCCTTCCTCGTCCAGAATTCTCCCGAGCTCCTCCGCCGCGGCAGCAACCGCCTCGTCACTCTGCTGCAGGATGAGCGAGATTCGGGCCATGGGTACGGGTTCTCCGGAAGCAAAGAGCAATGCTTCCAACGCCGAGCAATTCGTTGTCATCATATTCCGTCTTCGATCCTGTCAAGAATTTCATCGATATCCGTTCCATCGCCGGTAAAGCTGAGGTCATACCCGTCTCCCTTCCGGGAAACGGAAACGGCGATGCTGCCGATGCTGCAAAGCTCAAGAACGGCGATAAACGTCGCAACGAGCTCACTGCGGCTGGAACACTCGGCATAAAGCTCATTGAGCGCGAGATTGCGAAGATGAAGACGCGAGAGGATCTGCTTTGTCTTCATGCGGATGCTGAAAGGAGCTTTCCGCGGCATCGCGCTTCGCAGATCGGAGAGATCCGGGAGTTTTTCCTCCGTAGAGGAAAAGACACGATAGAGCGCCTGCAGCAGCTCTACCGGGCGGTGCGTCCTCCGGTATTCCGAGGCGCAAGCAGGCAAAGGCTCCGGCCCCTTGCTGAAGATCAGAGCGCCAACGCGGTAATCCTCGCCTAAGGCAGGGACGACCTCCTTGACGGCGAGAAGCGTATCTCTCGCCTTGAGCTGTTCGAGGGATTCAATGAGAGCTTCCAGCTCCGTTACTTCCTTCTCCTCCGTGAGCAGCATCTTGCTTTTAATATAAAGGAGATAGGACGCCATGCGGACGAACTCGCTCGTCACCTCAAGATCCATCTTCTGCATCTGCTCCAGATACTCCATATACTGTTCGAGAATATCGGAGATGACAATATCGCGGATCTCGATCTTATTCTTCTGCAGGAGCATCAGGATCAGGCTCAGAGGGCCTTCAAAATCCTTCAGTTCGTCTTTTTCACGAACAATGCCTTCCAGGTAAAAATTGGGATCTTCCATGCATTTTCCTTACATAAACAGCCGCCAGCCAAGCTTGCCCGCCCACTGAGCGACCGGCCAGAGGAAATTGAATACCGCAGAAATCGCGGAAGAGAGCGGTCTTCCGAGCACGCCGGACCAGACAAGAGCCAGCATGATCAGGGAGCCATAGCGCTCATACCGCATCAGTTTCCGGTATGCCTCATCGGAAATAACGGAAAACAGCACCTTTGAGCCGTCCAGAGGAGGCACCGGAAGAAGGTTGAAAATGGCAAGCCCCAGGCTGATATAGGCTCCGAGATCCAGCATCTGCAGCACATAATCCCCAACCGTTGAGGAGCGCAGCGGATAATAGAACAGCCCGTAGAGGAACAGGAAAACCACGGTAAGCAGCACATTGGACGCAGGCCCCGCCAAGGCGGTAACGGCCATGCCCTTCTTCGGGTTTTTGAACTTATACATATTCACGGGAACCGGCTTTGCCCAGCCAACCCGAAAGATCACCATCATCGCAAGCCCCATCGGGTCAATGTGGCGGATCGGGTTGAGCGTAAGGCGGCCGGCACGTTTGGCCGTGTCGTCGCCCAGGCGGTAGGCCACATAGCCGTGGCTCAGCTCGTGGAATGTAATGCAGAAAAGCGACGGCACGACCGAGAGCAGGATGCTCAGCAGGTAGGAAAAATCAAAGCCGCCCCAGATATCCTGAAGAATCGAATTCATAGGCTTTTCTCTGCCTCACAGGAGACGGTTCAGAATGGAAACGAGCTCGTCTCTTCCCTGTCCCTTTTCGGCGGAGAACGGCAGCAGCACCGTCTCCTCTTCCAGCTGCAGGGTTTCCCGGATCAGCTGAAGATTCGGCTCGATCTCGCTTTTTTTCAGCTTGTCCAGCTTGTTGGCAAGCACCAGATACGGGCAGCCGGACCGTTGAAACCAGCCTGCCATGGAAACGTCATCTGCCGTTGGCTTATGGCGGGCGTCCACAATAAGCACGCCGAGCGTAAAAAGACCGGAGGCAAAATACTGCTCCATAAGCTTTGCCCAGCGGTCCTTCTCCGCCTTGGAGACATTTGCAAAACCGTAGCCGGGCAGATCGACAAAATAGAGCTTTTCGTCAATATTGAAATAGTTTACGTGGATCGTCTTCCCGGGCGTATTGCCGACACGGGCAAAATTCTTCCGGTTCAGGATCCGATTGATTACGGAGGACTTGCCGACGTTGGATTTTCCCGCAAAGGCGACCGCCGGCAGAGAAGACCGGATAAACTGCTTCGGGGATGCCGCCGAGAGGACGAATTCCGCGCGGTTCAAGTTGATTCCCTGCATTTTCGGCCCTCAGATCGAGGCGACGGCTTCGGAATGAGCCTTGCCCGGAAGCCGGAAGCTCCCGTTCTGCGCCGAAGGGAGACGCCCGGCAAGCGCCGCAGAGAGCACCTCGTCAATGGTCTTCACCGGGATAAAATTGAGCTGCACGCGCACCAGCGGGTCGATCTCCTCGAGATCCGACACATTGTCCTCCGGAATCAGAATGGTCTTGACGCCGGCGCGGAGAGCGCCCATCGTCTTTTCCCGCAGCCCTCCAATGGGCAGGACGCGTCCGCGCAGGGTGATCTCGCCCGTCATGGCAATATCATGCCGCACAGGGACATCCGTCAGAGCCGAGGCAATGGCCGTGCACATCGTGATGCCTGCAGAGGGCCCGTCCTTCGGGACGGCACCTTCGGGGAAATGAATGTGAATATCCTTGGTCTTATAAAAGTCCGAAGCGATCCCGAGAACCTCGGCGCGGCTGCGGATGCAGGTAACGGCAATATGCGCCGATTCCTTCATCACGTCGCCCAGGTTTCCGGTCACTTCGATCTTGCCCGTGCCGGGCACAACGGCGACTTCCACATCGAGCACTTCTCCTCCGACGGAGGTGTAGGCAAGCCCGCGTACAAGGCCGACCATATCCCGCTTGCGATCCTCCTCCGGCTTATAGCGGACCGGCCCGAGCAGATCATGCAGCTTGTCCGGAGTAACGGAAAGGGCTGTAAATTTCTCTTCGGCAATGCCGCTTGCCGCCTTTCGGCAGAGCTTGGCCGCCTCGCGTTCCAGGAGACGGACGCCGGATTCTCTCGTATAGCCTGCGATCATAGCGCGGATGGCGGCATCGTTCACCTTGAGCTGAGTGCTTGTCAGGCCATGGATCTTCCGCTGCTTGGGCAAAAGATACTTTTTGGCGATATGTACTTTTTCCTCGTCGGTATAGCTCGGCAGTTCAATGATCTCCATTCGGTCGAGCAGAGCGGGAGGAATCGTAGAAAGGGAGTTGGCCGTCGTGATGAAAAAGATATTGGAGAGGTCAAACGGGATCTCCAGGAAGTTGTCACGGAAGGTGCTGTTCTGCTCCCGGTCAAAGACCTCCAGAAGAGCGGCGGAGGGATCTCCGCGATAGTCCGAGCCAAGCTTGTCGATCTCGTCGAGCACCATGAGCGGATTCATCGAGCCGGCCTGCACCATGCCGTTGATAATGCGGCCCGGCATCGAGCCGATGTAAGTCTTCCGATGGCCGCGGATCTCGGCCTCATCGTGTACGCCGCCAAGCGAAACGCGCACAAGCTTCCGATTCGTCGCTCGGGCGATCGACATGGCAACGCTCGTCTTGCCCGTTCCCGGAGGGCCAACCAGGCACAGGAGCCCGCCCTTCACTTCCGGCGTCAGCTGGCGGACGGCAAGATATTCCAGAATACGCTCCTTCACCTTCTCGAGGCCGTAATGTTCCTTGTCGAGGATGCGGCGCGCCTTTTCAATGTCAATGGTCTCCTTCGTGGTCTTTCCCCAGGGAAGCTCCAGGCAGGTGTCGAGATAGCTGCGGATCACAGCCGCCTCGGAGGAGCCGTAGGGCTGCTTGGCAAGATGGCCGACTTCCTTGAGAAGCTTCTCGCGGACCTCGTCGCTGACAGGCAGCTTTTCCACCTTTTCGCGATATTCCTCGATCTCGTCTCCGCTTCCCTCTTCGCCAAGCTCAGACTGGATGATGCGCATCTCCTCGCGGAGGAAATAGTCCCGCTGCGTCTTGTTCATAGACTCGGACGCGGCATCGTTCAGCTCTTTCTCCAGGGAGAGAATGTCATTCTCATGGGAGATCATCTTTGTAAGCAGTTCGAGACGCTTGCAGGGGTGAAGCTCCTCCAGAAGAATCTGGCGCTGGTCATAGCCCAGCTGTACATGCTGCGCCAGAAAATCGGAGATATAGGACGGCTCGGGGTCGGCAAAGAGCCCGAGCATCTGCTCCGGCGTAAATTCTCCAATCAGCTGGAGATACTCTTCGTAAAGGGAAAGATTGCTGCGGACGAGCGCTTCCTTTTTTGCGGCTGAAATGCGCTCCGGCTGCTCCTGCAGCGGGACGACGGCAGCCATAAAGCCCGTTGAACAGCCGGTGATCTCCTCGGCCTTCGCGCGGTAAAGCCCTTCCACCATAACGCGGCACATCTGTGTGCCGGGCGGCTGGAGCTGCTGGCGGATCTTTGCAACAACGCCGACGGCATAAAAATCCTTCGCCTCCGGCACGTCGACGGTCGGGTCCTTTTCCCCGGCAAGGAAGATCAGGCGGTTGTTCTTGTTGGCAAGATTCATCGCCGCAACGGTCGACTTTCGCTCAACGTCAAACGTAAAAAGCGTCCGCGGAAAAACATTCAGCCCCCGCAGCGGAACCAGCGGGAGAAGCAATTTTTGTACTGTGATCTCTTCCGACATACGGATACCTCAGTTTAAATCCAAAAGAAAATTTCTCAGCGGTGCAGGATCTGCGGGCCGGACCCGCTGCGGATCCCCTCCGCCGTCACGATCACCTTTTCCGCCGTCTCATCGGAGGGGACGGAATACATGATCTCATTCATGATCCCTTCGACCACGCTCCGCAGACCGCGGGCGCCGATCTTCATCTCAATGGCCTTGTCGGCAATCAGTTCCAGCGCCTCCGGCTCAAAGCTGAGGTCGATATGGTCATAGGAAAGGAGCTTCTGGTATTGGCGGACGATGGAATTCTTTGGCTCGGTGAGAATGCGGATCATGTCTTCCCGGGTCAAAGACTTCAGCGTGGTGATCACAGGCATACGGCCAACAAGCTCGGGAATGATCCCGAACTTGATCAGATCATCCTGCTGCACCTGAGCCATCAGCTCGCCAATATCGCGCTCGGCATAGCTCTTCACATCGGAATCAAAGCCGATGGACTTTTTGTTCGTGCGGCGTTCAATGATCTTGTCAAGCCCGTCAAAAGCTCCGCCGCAAATGAACAGGATATTCGTCGTATCCACGTGGATAAACTCCTGATTCGGGTGCTTTCTTCCGCCCTGAGGAGGCACGCTCGCGACCGTGCCCTCCAGCAGCTTCAGCAAAGCCTGCTGCACGCCCTCGCCGGAGACGTCGCGCGTGATCGAAGTATTCTCGCTCTTGCGGGAGATCTTGTCGATCTCGTCGACATAGATGATGCCCTTTTCTGCACGTTCCACGTCAAAATCCGCCGCCTGAAGGAGCTTGAGGAGAATGTTCTCCACGTCTTCCCCGACATAGCCTGCCTCGGTAAGCGTCGTGGCGTCCGCGATGGCAAACGGCACATCGAGCATGCGGGCCAGCGTCTGCGCAAAGAGCGTCTTGCCGGAACCCGTCTGCCCTAAGAGGAGGACGTTGCTCTTCTGCAGCTCAACATCGTCCGAACCGCCAAAAAGGATGCGTTTATAATGGTTGTAAACGGCCACAGAGAGGACTTTCTTCGCCTTCTCCTGCCCGATAATATACTGATCCAGATACTCCTTGATCTGCATTGGCTTCGGGAGCTTGTCAAAATCAAGGTTGAGAGCCTCAAATTCCCGGCTCTCGTCATACTCGTCTTCCTCTACGATCTGCATGCACATGCGCACACAGTCATCGCAGATATAGGCTCCGTTGCCCGCAATGAGACGGTCGGAAATGCTCTGCGGACGCCCGCAGAACGAGCAGCGGACTCCTTTGTTCTCGCTCTTCGCCATAAAAACTCCAATCTAAAGATAAAAAAATCGGCCAGTTTTGCCCTTCGGCATAAGCAAAGATTGGGGGAACTTGCGTTCCCCCGATCTTTCCTCATTAACGCTTGTAAATGACCTTGTCGATGAGACCGTACTCCCGTGCCTCTTCCGCAGTCATAAAATGGTCTCGCTCGCAATCGAGAGCGATCTGTTCCACGGACTTACCTGTATTGGAGGCAAGGATCGAATTCAGGCGGTTCTTGATCTTAAGGATCTGTTCGGCCTGGATCTGGATGTCCGTGCACTGACCCTGGCTGCCGCCGGAGGGCTGGTGGATCATGATCTCGCTGTTCGGCAGAGCGATGCGCTTGCCCTTGGCGCCGGAGGAAAGCAGAAACGCTCCCATCGAAGCCGCAAGCCCGACACAGATGGTGGAGACATCCGGCTTGATGTACTGCATCGTGTCATAGATCGCGAGGCCGGCCGTAACGCTTCCGCCGGGGCTGTTGATATAAAACTGAATATCTTTGTCCGGATCTTCCGACTCCAGATAAAGCAGCTGTGCAACGACGAGGCTCGCCGTGACATCGTTCACCTCTTCCGAAAGGAAGATGATGCGGTCATTCAGCAGGCGGGAATAGATATCATAAGACCGCTCGCCGCGGCTCGTCTGTTCGACGACGTAAGGAACCAAACTCATGCGGGTATTCTCCTAAATCGGGATATTTCGGCGGCCGGATTATTCGGCAGCCTTCTCTTCTTCCGCCTTTTCATCGGCAGCCGGAGCTTCCACTTCCACGACGCTCTTGGCAATGAGGTCAAGCGCAGTCTCTCTCTTGTACTGGCTCTCGATGTATTCCGGACCGAAGTACTTCTTGAGATCGTCCGTCGTGGCGCCGACCTGCTCGGCCGTCTTCTCGATATAGGCGTTCAGGCTCTCCTCGTCGGCCTCGATGTTCTCCGCCTTGACGACGGCATTGACCAGGAGGTCGACCTTTGCTTCCTGAATGGCATTCGGGCGGATGGCCGTATTCATGGTCTCCTCATTAAGGCCCATCATGGAAGCAAGCTTATCCAGCGGCATATTCGGGTCGGACATGCCGTAGTTGGAAGCAAAGTTGCGGATGATCTGCTCCATGTGGCTGCGGATCATAACCTCGGGAACCTCGACCTTCATGTTGTCGCAGGCCTTGAGAATGGCTTCAGAGCGCATGGTGGACTGAGCTTCGTCTTCCTTCTTCTCCTCGAGCTCCTTGCGTACGCTTGCCTTGTACTCCTCGAGCGTATCGAACTCGGAAACATCCTTGGCAAACTCGTCATCCAGCTCGGGCATCTCGGACATCGTAATGGAATTGACCTTGACATGGAAGACAACATCCTTGCCGGCCAGATCTTCCATGTAGTCCTGCGGGAAGGTGATGTTGATGTCCTTCTCTTCGCCGATGTTCATGCCGGCGATCTGATCTTCAAAGCCGGGGACGAAGGAATGAGAGCCAAGCTCAAGGTCGAACTTCTCGCCCTTGCCGCCCTCGAAGGGCTGGGTCTTCTCGGCATCGAGGAAGCCCTCGAAATCGATATTGCAGGTATCGCCCATCTGAGCGGCACGATCCTCGATCGTGACCTTGCGGGCGTTGCGCTTCTGAACGGCGGCAACGGCCTCGTCCACGTCCGCATCCGTGACCGTCGTGTCGATCTTCGTAACTTCGATGCCCTTGTACTGGCCGAGCTCGACCTCGGGATAAAGCTCTACCATGAAGGTAAAGACGGCCTTGCCCTCTTCCACATCGGCGTTCACGATAGCGGGAGAGCCGATATAGTTGGCGGCAGTCTCTTCAATGCCCTTATCAAAAGCAGGCTGAGCGAGCTCGTCCAAAGCGTCCTGATAGAAGACTTCCTTGCCGTACATGCCTTCGATGACAGCCTGCGGGGCCTTGCCCTTGCGGAAGCCGGGAACGCTGATCCGGTTCTTGTTCTTGAGATAGCCGGTCTTGACGGCAGCGGAGAACTCCGCCTCGTCCGACTCGACGACGAACTGCAGCCGATTATTTTCTTTCTTTTCCGAATTCTTAAGAATCATGATCGATTCCTCCTACAAATTTGCTTACTTCTCAAAACTTTAAAATGCCGATTTATAATATTAGCAGACCTTGTCTGTAAAATCAACGGTTAATTTATAATCTTTTTCGGGGCAAAATCAAGGAAATCCGCTGATACCAGCTTGTATTCCGTTCTTCCGCTCCATCCGTTGAAGGCATACTGGCAGCCCTTGGCATGAATATGGCCATAGCAGCAGAGCTTTACGCCGTAGTCCTGCAGCAGACGGATGATCTCCTCACAGCGGTAATTCTGATAAAGCGGAGGATAATGCAGGAAAGCGAGCTTTTCTTTGTCCCCCGCCGCGTCAAGCGAGGCCTTGAGCCGCAGGATCTCGCGGTTCATGATCTTCTTGTCATGCTCGCCTCCGCGCTCTTCTTCAAAAAACCAGCCCCGCGTCCCGCAGACGGCATAGTTTTCACCATACGGAAAGCAGTTATTGTTCAGAATTTCAATGCTGTGAAATCCGTTGGCTTCAAAAAAGTCCTTCATTTTTTTGGCGGTCGTCCACCAGTAGTCATGGTTGCCCTTGAGAATGATCTTTCTCCCGGGCAGCGCATCGATAAAGGCAAAGTCCTCCCGGCTCTCTTCGAGCGTCATCCCCCAGCTGCTGTCCCCGCAGAGCACACAGACGTCCCCCTCCGTCAGCGCTGCAAAGTTTTCCCGCAGCCGCTCTGCGTGATTTTTCCATTTTGTGCCAAAGATATCCATCGGCTTGTTGACCGACAGAGAGAGATGAAGATCTCCGATCGTATAGAGGGCCATACCTCACCGCCTTGTTTCTTTCTATTTGACGGACACGTTTCTCAGGAAAACGCATCTGCCACCAGGCGCACATAGGCCTTGCCTCCCGCCCCCTCGGGGGCATAGACCTCGATGACGTCATAGCGGATCTGCAGAGGATAGGGATGCGCAGAAAGATAGAGCCCCGCTGCAAGCCGGAGCTTTTTCTGCTTGGATCTTGTGACAAATTCCCGCGCCTCGGCGAAGGAGGTGTTCTTCCGGAGCTTGACCTCGGCGAAGGAAAGGATCTCGTCTGTGCGGGAAATAACGTCCACTTCCCCCATGCGGCACTTGAAGTTGCGCTCCAGGATCCGATAGCCTTTGCTTTCCAGGAAAGCGCAGGCAACATCTTCTCCGAACTGCCCGAGCGTCTGCTGCTCCGTCAATGCATTTTCCTCAGAAAGCTCATCCGATGCACCGGGCTCGGGCCATATTCCCGCAGGGCCGCATAGTGCGCTGCCGTGCCGTAGCCCTTATGCTTTTCAAACCCGTATTCCGGATACTGCTTTGCAAGCTCTGCCATAAGCCGGTCTCTCGTTACTTTGGCAAGGATCGATGCGGCCGAAATGTCCGCGCAGAGCGCATCGCCCTTGACGATGCATTTTGTCGGGAAAGCCAGACCTGTGCTCCGGTTTCCGTCAACAAGAGCGAGCTCCGGCTTCGGCGAAAGCTGCTCATACGCCCGGCTCATTGCGAGGAAGGTCGCGTTCAGAATATTGAGCTTCTCGATCTCCTCCACGCTTGCAAATGCGATGCCGTAAGAGACGGCCGAAGACAGGATGATATCATAAAGCTTCTCCCGCTTCGCCTCTGTGAGTTTCTTTGAGTCGTTCAGGCCATCCACGGCCAGGCCGCGGGGAAGGATGCATGCCGCAGCACACACAGGGCCTGCCAGCGGGCCACGCCCGGCCTCGTCGATTCCGCAAAGGAGGGAAAAACCGGAATCATAGATCTCGTTTTCCATTGCCCAGAGGTCCGTCATACCGGCGCCTCCAGGGAAAGGCGGCCAAGCCGGCCCTCGTGGTATTCATTCAGAAGCGTTTTTGCCATGCGCTCGATATCGGCTTCTCCGTGCGAGATGAGAAAGCCGCGCTTTCTCGCCGCCGCTTCCAGGAGCTCAAAGCCGTTCGCTTCGGGGTCGGGCTCAAATTTATACCGTTCCCGCAGCGCCTCGGGGTACATTTCCCGCAGGCGGAGCATAAAGTTTGCTGCAAGGGTCTCGTAATCAAAGACCTCCGTCTTGATGGCGTTCGTCATCGCCAAAAGCTCGCCGACCTCCTGGCTGTCAAACTTTGGCCACAGAATGCCCGGAGTATCGAGCAGATCGATGCCGTTGTCCACAGCGATCCACTGCTTGCCGCGCGTGACGCCCGGCCGGTCGCCGGCAATGGCCGCCTTGCGCCCTGCCACCTTGTTGATAAACGTTGACTTGCCGACGTTGGGGATGCCCAGGATCATAACGCGCAGCTTTCGGCCGACCTGCCCTTTTTCCTCATAGCTCTGCAGCTTCTCCGCAAGGATGCGCCGGACGGCGGGGGCGAAAGCGCTGATGCCCTTGCCGCTTTTGGCGTCCGTTTCAATGACGGTTGCCCCGTCCTTTTCAAAATATGCCTTCCAGCGGGCGGTAACGGCAGGATCGGCGAGATCGCAGCGGTTGATGATGACCATTCTCGGCTTGCCCTCGGAAAGGCGCTTGATGTCCGGGTTTCCGCTGGCGCGGGGAATGCGGGCATCCAGGATCTCGCAGACCGCATCGACCTGGGAGATCGTCTCCTCGATCATCCGCCGGGCCTTGGTCATATGCCCGGGATACCACTGGATGTTGATCCGTTCGCTCTGCTGATCTGCCATCAGTTCACCGGGCCGAAGGAGCCGATCGGGAAAAGGACCATATAGACCTTGCCAAGGATCAGACGCGTATCCACCATGCCGATCTCCGTCTTGCGGCTGTCCGTCGAAGCGTTGCGGTTGTCTCCCATGACAAAAACGCAGCCCTCGGGAACCGTTTGCGGGCCGATAAAGTCGAGCTTGGTCTTCGTGAGGTCATTGATGTAATCCTCTTCGATCGCCTCGCCGTCAATGTAGACGATGCCGTTGTCAAAGTCGATATTGATCTCCTGGCCTTCGGTGGCAATAATGCGCTTGACGAGCGCCTTCTGATCGCTGTATTCATCCTTTTTGAACACGACGACGTCGCCTGCCTTCGGCGTGTAGAACAGATTGGAAACGAGCATCTTGTCCCCGTTCCACAGCGTCGGATTCATCGAGGAGCCCTTCACATCGATCACGCGGACAAAGAACAGGAAAAGGACCACGCACGCCGCGAGCGCCGCAATCAGGCACTGCACCCATTCGTAGGTCTCCCGGTAGGTCTTGGCTGTCTGCTCTTCCTTTGTCAGCTCGGATTGCTTGAATAACATAAAGATCGCCTTCCTGTTTGAGAAATTCAATAAAATTTGAGTTTATATTATAATAAAATTCGCGCTGTTTGTAAAGAAGCGGATTTCATGAGCTATTAATTTAACCTTCTTGACGGGCGGGCGCCAAATGATTATACTGTTGCAGTTAAAATAAATTATAGTAAGGAGAACAAGCATGACTGTTTACAAGCCGTTTAAGGAAGGCAAGGTCCGCGAGGTCTACGATCTCGGAGACAGCCTTATCATCACCGCGACGGACCGGATCTCCGCCTTTGACGTGATCCTCAAGAACAAGGTGGAAAACAAGGGCCGCATCCTTACGCAGATGTCCCGCTTCTGGTTTGACTTCACGAAAGACATTCTCCCGAACCATATGCTCTCCACCGATACGGCCGACATGCCTGAGTTTTTCCGCACCGATTATTACAAAGGCAGAAGCATGAAGTGCCGCAAGCTTGAGATGCTCCCCATCGAGTGCATCGTCCGCGGCTACATCACCGGCAGCGGCTGGGCCAGCTATCAGAAGACCGGCAAGGTCTGCGGCATCACACTGCCCGCAGGGCTGAAGGAATCCGAAAAGCTCCCGGAACCCATCTACACGCCTTCCACCAAGGCCGAGCTCGGCGAGCATGACGAAAACGTCAGCTATGAGGAGACCGTTACGCTTCTGGAAAAGCTCTATCCCGGCAAGGGCGAGACCTATGCTTCCGCGCTTCGCGACTGCACGGTCGCCCTTTACAAGAAGTGCGCCGAATACGCGCTCAGCCGCGGCATCATTATTGCCGATACCAAGTTTGAATTTGGCCTGGATGAAAACGGCAATGTGATCCTGGGCGATGAGATGCTGACGCCGGACTCCTCCCGCTTCTGGCCGCTCGAGGGCTACGAGGCAGGCAAGAGCCAGCCGTCCTATGACAAGCAGTTCGTCCGCGACTGGCTCAAGGCCAACCCGGAGAGCGATTATCTGCTGCCGGACGACGTGATCGAGAAGACGGTTGCCAAATACAAGGAAGCCTATCAGCTCCTCACCGGGAAAGAGTTCACGGCATGAGCTACGAGAATTACTCCTCTCCCCTCTCCGAACGCTATGCCAGCCGCGAGATGCAGTTCATCTTCTCCGCGCAGAAGAAGTTCAGCACCTGGCGCCGCCTTTGGGTCGCCATTGCGGAAGTCGAGCAGGAGCTGGGGCTGAATATCACGGACGAGCAGCTGGATGAGCTGCGCGCGCATGTGGACGATATCAACTTTGAGGTCGCAAAGGAACGCGAGAAGATCGTCCGGCATGACGTTATGAGCCACGTCTATGCTTACGGCGTGCAGTGCCCCAAGGCAAAGGGCATCATTCATCTCGGCTGCACCTCCTGCTATGTCGGCGACAACACGGATATGATCCTGATGCGTGAGGCACTTCTCCTCGTCCGCCGCAAGCTCGTCAATGTGATCGCAGAGCTTGCCGGTTTTGCGGAGAAATACAAGGATCTGCCTACGCTCGCCTTTACGCACTTTCAGCCGGCCCAGCCGACCACCGTCGGCAAGCGGGCAACGCTCTGGCTGCAGGACTTCATGATGGACCTGGAGGATCTCGACTATGTTCTCTCCACCCTCCGGCTCCTTGGCTGCAAAGGCACGACCGGCACGCAGGCCTCCTTCCTCGAGCTCTTTGACGGAGATTATGACAAGATCGACCGCATTGACCCCATGATCGCCGAAAAGCTCGGCTTCCCCGGCTGTTATCCCGTCTCGGGGCAGACGTATTCCCGCAAGGTCGACACCCGGGTCATGAACTGTGTGGCCGGCATTGCGGCAAGCGCGCACAAGATGAGCAATGACATCCGCCTTCTGCAGCATCTCAAAGAAGTCGAAGAGCCGTTTGAAAAATCTCAGATCGGGTCTTCCGCCATGGCATACAAGCGCAACCCCATGCGCTCCGAGCGGATCGCTTCGATCTCGCGCTATATTCTTATTGATGCGCTCAATCCGGCCATCACTTCGGCCACGCAGTGGTTCGAGCGCACGCTGGACGATTCCGCCAACAAGCGCCTCAGCATTGCGGAAGGCTTCCTCGCCATTGACGGTGTGCTCGATCTCTGCCTCAATGTGGTCGACGGGCTCGTCGTCTACGAAAAGGTCATCACGAAGCGCCTCATGAGCGAGCTTCCCTTCATGGCGACGGAAAATATCATGATGGACGCCGTTAAGAAGGGCGGGGACCGCCAGGAGCTTCACGAACGCATCCGCCAGCTCTCCATGCAGGCAGGCGCCAATGTCAAGCAGCTCGGGCTGGAGAACAATCTTCTGGAGCTCATTGCCGCTGACGAGACCTTCGGCCTTACGCTGGAAGAGCTGCAGCAGACGATGGATCCGTCCAAGTACATCGGCTGCGCCCCGCACCAGGTCGAGCGCTATCTCTCGGAAACGGTCCGGCCGCTGCTGGAAAAGAACAAAGACCTCCTCGGCGTCAAGGCTGAGATCAATGTTTAAAAGGAGCGCGTAAATGGAAAAGAATAAACTTGCCTTTCTCTGCAGCCTGATCGTAGCTGTACTCGCCTACATTGTTTCCGCGGTCTACTTCACGCGTTCTGACAGTTCCCTTGGTGCTGCGTGGATCTGCATTGGTACCTGCTTCATGATCGTTTCCATCATCTGGAGAAGACGGATGGAAAAAGCAAAAGATCCGAATAAAAAGGAAAATTCTACAAAATAGGCATCGCCCCCGCAGGACTTGAAAAAACTCCTGCGGGGACGTTTCTTATGCGGCAGTGAACGACTGATCTTCCTTCATTTCCTATGAGTGCCGGTCTATGCCGGTCATATCCGTAACTTTTCTTATTATAAATTATTATTTTTTTCTTCTAGCAAGAGTTACAGAAGAGACCGGCACAGACCGGCACTTTTTTATGACACTCCCAGGATGCGGGCAACGCCGGCAAGCTGCACGGAGAAGCTGTCATAGCTCTTGCCGGTCCGGTAAGCGGCCTCGGCAAGAATATGCGTGCCTTCGGCACGGCCAAGGGAGAGATCGGCGCGCGTCATTTCCGCTGCAAAGAAAATGCTGCCCCAGGGAATATGATAGTCGCTCGTAATAAGAACAAGTTCCGTTACGGAAGGATAGCTCTCCCGGAGGATGCGGCAGGTGTTCACGGCGTTCTGCTCCGTGCTGAGAGACTGGTCTTCCACGATGAGCCGCTCCTGCGCAATGCCGTGTTCCTGGAGCCATTCCGCCATTTGCCCGGCCTCCGTTGCTGCGGGGTCATTCGAGGCCGTTCCGCCGCCGGTGACGGCAATATAAGCGTTCGGATATTGTTCGGCACAGCGGAGCAGCGTTTCCAGCCGGCCGAGAAGCTCATCCTTCATGCTTCCGTCCGCATTGAGCTGATAGCCGAGGCAGACAAGGCAGAGGCTGTCATTCTGCGGGAGACCTTCGGGGAGGCTCTCCGGAAAGCTCTCCGCCGCGATCAGCTCTGCCCAGAAGGAGATCAGTTCTCTCCAGGCATCCCCATGCAGAGCATCTGCAGCGGCAAGTTCAGAGAGAAGCGCTTCTGTTTTTTCGTTTACTTCCCCGGCAGAGCTTTGGAAAGCGGCAAGAAGCTCCTTCTCGATTACAGAGGCCGAGCGTACCGGGGTCGGTTCCGATTCCTTCGGCCGTCGAAGAAACAGCACGCCGCCAAGCAGAAGAGCGCAAAAAATCAGAAGGAAAATCCACTTCCGCGTCTTCATTCCGTCTCCTCCCGGATCCCGGGAAAAACATAGTAGGTCTCCTTCAATCCGCCCTCCAGCTCCAGCGTCTCTTCCGTGACGCCATACCGGCTCTTGAGCTCACGGCGGACGGGATTGCGAAAGCCGTCGCTTGGAAAGACAGGATGCACCTCCAGCCGGCTCCAGACCTGTGCCCGCGGAACCTTCGTGCCCTGCAGGAGGCAGGCAAGATAACGGGCAATATCGGAAGAGGTGAAGCAGCTTTCTTCCGGTGCTTCCTGCTCCTGCCGGGCAACAATCCCGCCGTCGGATGAATCCAGATCCAGCATCAGCTGCACTGCAGAGCTCTGCTTCGATATCGGCTTTGTCTTGCGGCTCAGGCTCTGCCAGGCTGCAGCCTTGAAGGAACGAAAAAGCGCGAAGTCACCGGTACAGCAGAGCACCTCCCGGCTCAGCTTTTTCTCTGCGTCAAAGACCGGAAACGCTGCCACCTGAACCGGCTGCGGCTCCTGCGGCTCGGCAAGAACCTGTGCAAGGCGCTCGTCGTAGGCCTCGCGCGTTTTTCCGTGAGGCGCAAGGCGTGCAAAGCGGGAAAGGCACATTCCGTCCTTCTCCTGCTGCAGCGCCTCCGGCAATGGCTTGACCGTGCCGGGATAGACGGGGTCGATCAGGACATCGCCCCAGGTCCGGATAAACGGAGCCAGCGCCTCCCAGTCAAAGGCAAGCGGAGACGGGGCATAATAGAGGAAATATCCGAGCCGCTTCTCGGAAGAGAGCTGCTCCCCCATTCGCTTGAGGAGAAAATTTCCGTCTGCCGTGTGATAATAAACGTGAAAATTGGCGGCACTCTGCGGCAGCAGCTCCGCAAGCTTGCCCTTCAGCGCCGCGATATTCTTTTCCTCCGCATCGCAGAAATAAAGGTAGACCTCCTTTGAAGGGAAGGAAAGCGCTGCGTCAAAGAGCTTTTTGGCCGCCCGCAGGGGTGCCGAATAGAGCAGCTTGCCGCCGTAGGCCGCGAGGCCCGAGCCGGAGAAACAGTCAATATAGATGATCCCGCGGCTGCTCTCGCCTTCCAGCTGACGCAGCGCCCACTGCTCGATCTGCTTTTCGATCAGGTCATATTTCCGTTTGGTGTAAGCGTCGATCTCCATAACGGAGGGACGCGCTGTGCTGTCATCCAAGCGTTTTTTCCTCGTTTCGCTGAAAAGTAAGTTGCGGAGCCTTTACGGCAGCTCCGGGCGCGGCGTGGGTTCCGGCTCAACGACCTCGACATAAGCCGCTTCGGTAGAAAGCGTACTTTCTCCATTGGAAAACCGGCAGATCACGGCCCAGCCGTTAAAGGACAGAGGGATGTTCCGCACGCAGAGCGTTCCGTCTCCGAGATCCTCCAGCTCCAGGCCCGGGTGCTCCTCCTGTGCCGAGGCAAGCGTACGGGCAGAGCCGTAATTTGGGTCGATCACATACCAGGTCATCTCGTCGGCATTGTCCGCATGTGCGATGAACCAGGCAGTCCCCCCGGCTTCCACGGTCTCCCCGGTCGGATTCTTTGTGATGGCAAGCTCTGTGCTTTCCGGAAAAACTGCCTCTTCACTCTCTGTGAACACGATTTCCTCAGTGGGCTCCTCAACAGGAACTTCCTGCCGCATGCTGACCCACTCTATAGCGGCATCTCCGAGGATCTGCCCTGAAAAACGCGTTTCAGCAGCGGAAAGGTATTCTTCTTCCGTGATCTCTTCCCCGGCAGCGTTATGATACGACTTTTCACCGGAGGCATTTTCGATACAGGAAGCGATCGTTTCCGTTGTGACGGAACCGTCCTTCAGGGAAAGCGCAACAAGCCCGGTATAATGTTCCGCCGGGCTGATGCGGAGCAGGTCGGAAAAAAGATAGGTATAGGTGTCGGAAGCGACATCATAATAGCAGGGCACAAGGCTCTCACCGATGTCCGGCTCGGAATCGCCCTCTGTGACCGGATAGGCGCAGAGGGCAAGGCCGTCATAGCTCTCCGTGATCTCATAGAAATGCGAGACCGTATAAAGCCCGGTCCCCTGGAGAGCAGACGCGATGACCTCGCAACGGCCGTTGTGGTCAAGATCCGTAATGGCATAGCTCCAGCTGTCTCCCGCCTCTTCGGTCATGTCCCAAAGGTCGAAATTAGCCTGAATTATGGCTTTCTGCTCCTCTTGGGAGGGAATCGGAAGCGGCGTAGCCGTAGGGGCAGGCGTAGGGGCAGGCGTTTCCGCAGCTGCAGAAACCGAACTTGAAGAAGTCGCTCCGCAGCCGGCAAGCAAAAGCGAAGAGAGCAGAAGCGCAGAAGCAATTCGGCGGTTCAGGCGCATTTCATTCTCCCGGGTGGAGCGTCGTCACCTTGCCGTGGTTCCAGAGCGTGGCCGCGATCTGCGCCGCCTTGAGCCGTGCCTCCTCGGTATCCTCTTCAAACTCGATCTCCGCTGTATGAGCCGTGCAGTCGGTGCACTGAATGTAATATCCGGAGCCGAGCTCCTCCTCCAGCGTGCCGACACCGCGGCACTTGGGGCAGTCTTCGATCTCAACCAGTTCAAAAATTTCCATAAGAATCTCCTTATTTCCAATGGCTGTGCCATGTCCTATTGCGCGTATGGTATAGAATAATACAAAACGGCTTCGTTTTCAATCCTTATCCGCAAACACATTTTTCTGTTTTCATTTCCCTTCCGGAGTGCTACAATGGATTCGGAGAACGATTTATTTAACAGGGAGAAGAGCTATGGAAAAAGCAGCATTTCAATTTGAATATGAAGGCACCCCCGTCTCCTGCGAACGCTATGGCGAGGGTCACATCAACCGGACCTTTCTTGTGAAGACGGACGCCGGCAAAAAGTACGTTCTGCAGGGCATGAGTTCTGTAGCCTTTCACGATGTGCCGGGGCTGATGGAGAACGTCATTGCGGTCACGTCTCACATCCGCGCACGCGATCCGCGGCCGAACAGTGCTCTGCATTTTCTTACAGCGTCAGACGGGAAATACTATTATATCGACGAAGAAGGCACCTATTGGCGCTCCTACGTGCACGTAGATGCGCTTTGCCTCCAGAAGGCCGAGACCGTGGAAGACTTTTATCAGAGCGCCGTGGCCTTTGGCTCATTTCAGAATCAGCTCTCAGACTTTCCTGCCGAAACGCTGCATGAGACCATTGTCAACTTCCACCACACGCCGGACCGCTACCGCAAATTCCGAGAGGCGATCGAAAAAAATCTCAGCGGCCGGAGAGACCGGGTCAAAGATGAGATCGAGTTCTATCTCGAGCGTGAGGAAGAAGCCGGCTCCCTGCAGCGCATGCGCGAGAGCGGCGAGCTCCCCGTCCGCGTCACGCATAACGACACCAAGCTCAACAACGTCCTTCTCGATGAAAAGACGCATCAGGCCATCTGTGTCATTGACCTGGACACGGTTATGCCCGGCCTTTCCGCCTATGATTTCGGCGACTCCATCCGTTTCGGCGCCTCCACGGCGGCCGAGGATGAGAAGGACCTCAGCAAAGTCAGCATGAGCATTGACCTCTTCCGCACCTATTCTCAGGGCTTCGTCTCCGCCTGCCCGGGGCTTACGGCAAAGGAACGCGAGGTGCTCCCTCTCGGCGCCAAGATCATGACGCTTGAATGCGGCATGCGCTTCCTGACCGACTATCTCGACGGTGACGTCTATTTCCGCACGGCTTATCCCGAGCACAATCTCATCCGCAGCCGGACGCAGATCAAGCTCGTCCGGGATATGGAAGAAAAATGGAGCGAAATGGCGGAGATCATCCGCGCCATTCCCTGAACTTTGCGAAAAGACAACGCTGCAGCCTTGCATCGACAGGGCTGCAGCGTTTTTGATTTGTTATGCGGGATCCGATCAGCCCTTGACGCCGCCGGAAGTCAGGCCGGAAGTCAGGTGCTTTTCAATGCTCATAAAGAGAATGACGACCGGAAGCGTTGCAAGCAGGGAGGCTGCGAAGAGATACTGCCACTCGATCATGTTGAAGCTGGAGAACGTCGTAATGCCGACAGTGATGGGGCGGTTGGACGTGGTCGAGATCAGGACGGTCGAAATGGTGTATTCGTTCCAGGCGTTGATAAAGATAAAGATGAGCGCCGTGACAATGCCGGGAGCGGCCATCGGAAGGAGGATCTTGATCAGGCTCTGCATGGTGTTGCAGCCGTCGATCTTCGCCGCCTGCTCCATTTCCGGCGAGATGGAGGCGAAGGTGCCTCGCAGGAGCCAGATGGCAAACGCCTGGTTGAAGGCCGCGTTGACAAGCATGAGGCCAACGATGGAGTCATTGAGGCCAAGCGTGCTCATGAGCTGGGCAATACCGATCAGCAGAACGACCGGTGAGAACATCTGGCTCATAATGACAAAGCCGAGGAAGACATTCTTGCCCTTGAAGCGCATGCGCGTCATGGCGTAGGCCGCCGGGATTCCGCACACCATGGCAATGCAGGTTGCGCCGCCCGCTATAAAGAGAGAGTTCAGCATCCAGCGGGGCACACCGCGCTTGATAATGTCTGTGAGATTGCTCCAGATCCACTTGACCGGGAACATGTGCTGGAAGTTGATGTCCGTGGTCTCGGCATTGGAGCGGAAACCGGTCACAAGCATCACGTAGTACGGATACAGCGTCACGACACAGACGGCGATCACGAAGGCATACAGCAGCCCGCGCAGAAGCGTCTCCTGAATCGAGCCGTGGCGGAGCTGGATCGCAGCCAGGATCATGACAAAAATGCAGGGGATCGCGAGCCAGAGCCAGACCGTCGTCGTGAAGTTGAGGCCCTTGAGCATCGTTTCGATCTTCTCGCCGCCGGCGCCGTTAAAGAGAAAGGCATCGAGGCGGGAATAAAGCTCGTCCTTCCCTTCCGTCAGAAGGTCATTGCTGTAAAGCGTGATCTTGCGGGACATGGCGATCGTATTCGTCATGGCAAAGATCGGCACGAGCAGCATGCCCACTGTTGCAAAGCCGATGGAAGCCGAGCGCAGAGAGGCTTCCCTGCCCCGCAGCGTACGGTGCGGCAGATCCATGGTGCCCATGGAGCCGCAGACGGCGCAGCCAAGAGAGATCAGGAGCATACCGATCAGGACCGTCAGAACAAACGAGGAGGTCAGGCCGGCGCCGAGAAAGCTCCAGGTATTCTTCGTGAAGCTCTGGTTAATGGAAAAGGTAACGAGAGAGGTCGTCTCGCCCTTGGAATTCGTGCGCTCCGTGACCGACTCGGTCACTTCCACGTCCAGGCCGTTTTCACGATATTCGTCTGCGACGGCATTGACCTCTTCGAGCACTTCCAGATACTTCTCGTCGCCGACAAAGGTGTTGGAAGACTTTTTCGTATAGACCGAAGCCTCAAAGGTATAGGCAGGCAAAGAAAAGAGAACGGCCACCAGCACAAAGGCCGCCAGGATCAGGCGCAGCGCCGTGCGGTTCTTTTTGAGAGCGGAGCTGTCTTTCATTCGTCTCCCTCCTTCCGCATGACGGAAACCATATAGATGCCCGCGCAAAGGCACAGCACAAGAAAGCCGATCACGGACAAGGCCGTTGCAGGGCCCTTCTGGCGGTCATAGAAGTTCAGCATGTAAAGATAAGTAATGAGCGTGTCCGTCTGGTTGGCAGGAGCTCCCTTCGTCATCGTGAAGATGATCGGGAAGGAATTGAAGACATAGATGATGTTCAAAACCGTGCTCACCGTGAGAGACGGGATCACGAGAGGGAGCGTCACGTTCTTCAGCTTGCTCCAGAAGCCGGCGCCGTCGACCGTGGCAGCCTCATAGAGGGAGGCATCAATGCTCTGCAGACCGGAGAGGACGCAGAAGGTGACGAACGGGATCGTCACGAAGATGCCGACCCAGCATTCCCAGATGAATTCGATCTGGAAGGTGGAGCGGAAGTTGATGGCCTGCTTGATAATGCCGAGATTCAAAAGGATGTTGTTCAGGTTGCCATATTCATACTTGATAATATAGTTCCACACGGAGGCCTGCACAACGAGCGACGTGGCCCAGGGGAAAACAACGATCGCACGGGCGATCTTGCGGCCGTGGAACTTCTGGTTCAGCACCATGCCAAGGATAAAGCCGAACACGGTGCTCAGCCCGACGACGGCAATGACCCACCAGAAGGTGTTCTTCATGACCGTCTTGAAGGCGGGAAGGTTCACGGCATCCTTGTAGTTCTGAAGGCCGACAAAACCGCCGACGATGCCGGCCTTGGAGATCTCACTGAAGGAAAGCTTGAAAACAATGATTATGGGGAAAACGACGAAGATCCCCATTAGAATGATACTTGGCAGCAGCCAGAGATACGGCTCCCACTGCCGTTTTCGGTCCAATCGGTTCACGGGGTGCCTCCTTTACGGATTGGTAAAAAGAAAGGGTCCGGCCGGTAAGCCGGACCCCGTAAATTCAGTTGTGCGGCGATCAGCCGACAAGAGATGCCTGGAGGGAAGCAAGCTCGTCCGCGATGGAGGAGCCGGTCAGAGCGCTCTGCTCCGCAGCGATGACACCCTGCTTGACCTGATCCCACTCGGTCTTTGCGGTCGGATAGAACTGGCAGGAAGAGAGGACATCGAGCCATGCTTCGAAGGAAGGATCGGACTCGACCAGTGCGCCGACGGCAGAGTTGACGGCAGGCAGGAAGCCTTCCATGGAGACCCAGCCGACATAGTTTTCGGGATCATAGAAGAACTCGGCGAACTTGCCGATGGCTTCGTCACGGGCAGCCTGGTCAGCAGCAGACTCGTCCTTGAAGGCCATGATGCGGTCCATAACACCGACGGAGGAAGAGGTCTTGCCTTCGTTGGCCGGGATCGCGGCCGTTGCCATGTTGACGGTGGAATCCTTGTCTGCGCAGTAGGTCGGCATGGAGTTCGGGGCAATGCACATAGCGAGCTTGCCGGCAGCGAACATATCCTGGAGGTCATAACGGGTCTGGGTTGCCGGGTTGGGGTTGGTGTAACCATTCTCGATCAGGCTGAGAGCGAACTCGATGGCTTCGACATTCTCTTCGGAGTCGACGGCCCACTCGTTGTTCTCGTCAACAAATCCGCCGCCGTTGGCCCAGGTGTAGTATGCGAAAGCAGCCTGGCCTTCGTCCGTCGTCATGTCAATGCCCCAGGGGTAGATCTCGCCGTCATAGTAGTCAATGATGGCCTGGCAGGCATCCTCGAGCTCGGCCCAGGTCGTCGGGACTTCGATGCCGACTTCTTCAAAGATATCCACATTGTAGTAAAGGGCGCGGGCAGAAGCAAGGTCAGGAACGGCCCAAACGGTATCGTCCATGACGGACTGCTCGATGAAGGAGGGGAAGAAGTCATTGTAGAGATCTTCCGGGCACCACTGGGAGACCGGCTCCAGCAGGCCTTCGGATGCATAGGAGGCGAATACGTCGATGTTCAGAATGTCAGGGGCCTGGCCGCTGGCAATACGGGTGTCGACGACCGTGTAAACATCATTCCAGGAAACGACTTCGAGGTTGAGCTTGATGTCCGGGTTGGCCGCTTCAAACTTCTCGACGAAGTTGGAGCCGTCCATGCCCGTGCCGAGGAACCAGTCCTGCGTGTTGGGGCCATACTGGCAGATGATGACATCGAGCGTGATGGGATCATCCGCAGAAGCTGCGACTGCGCAGAAGGAAAATACCATGCACAGCGCAAGAACGATTGCGAAAAACTTTTTCATTGTCTTTCTCCTTTTTTTATTTGCCCGATTTGAGCTTGACTCTATTTTAGCTTTCCGTTAAATGGGTGTCAACTAATGCTACAAAATGTAACTAATTTTCGTTTATTTCAACAAATTTCAGCCTCGCTTTTTGGCTATTTTGCCCAATATCTGATCTCCCCCTCTTGTATTCTTGCCCTGACAAGGCTATAATTCAACCATCCGATCTGTATAGGAGGCTTCTATGGACAGCCTGCTTGTTCTTCTCCTCTGCCTGCTCTGCATTCTCTGTTATACCGGGCAAACCTTTTTCAACAAGCTCTTTTCCGGCTGCTATCCCGGCTCTGCCGCAACGGCGACGCCGGTCTACGCCTCCATCTACGGGCTTCTCGTCTGCGTCATCACCTTCTGCCTCAACGGCTTTCGCTTCTCCCCTTCCGGCTTTACCTGGGGGATCGGCGCTGCCAACGGGCTCATCCTGTTCTTCTACAACCTCGGCATGATCCAGGCGGCGCGGCGCGGCCCCTATGCCTTTCAGAGCATCGTAATGCTCTTCGGCAGCATCGTCGTCTGCATTATTTTCTCCGCGCTCTGGTGGGGAGACCGGATGACGGCTCTGCAGATCATCGGCATCTGCATTATGCTGGCCGGGTTCGTCGCTCTCAACGCCGGAAATCTCAAATTTTCCGGCATCCGAAAAGGATATTTTTTCTGGGTCTTTTCTCTCTTTTTTACAAACGGCTTTTACGGCGTGCTGATGGACTTCCAGCAGCGCAGCGTGACCGGCGAGAAAAATGAAATGATCATGATCACATTTCTCTCTTCGGCCGTGATCTCGCTTTTCTATCTTTTCCTGACACAGAAAAGCGCAGCCACGCAGGCCTTCCGTATGGGAAAAAAGCCTGCCGGCTGCGCCGTCTTCAGCAGCATCTGCGCCGCTTTCGCCGTTTATCTGCTGATGGTGCTGCTTGCCTATGTACCGAGCTATATTCTGTATACCGTAAATAACGGCAGCATTCTTGTCCTATCTGCGCTTTTAAGCGCAGCCGTGCTGAAGGAAAAGCTGACGGCCTACACCGTTGCGGGCGTTGTTCTCTCTGTGATCAGCATCGTGCTGCTGAGCCTGTGAGAGGCTCTTACCCTTTTCCCCTTTTCATGATTATGATTTCTGTAAACAGGTACCACAAGGGAACCAGATAAAGGAAGAATGCCGCGACCAGGCATTTTGACTCGGCCCCGATTGCCGCGATCGGGACTGCCCCCGCAATCGACCACGGGATCATCGGAGCGACCAGGACCGGAGCATTCTCCAGCCCGATCGCTCTTTTTTTCTCGTCCGGCTCCAGACGGCAGCAGAGCTGATCCGTCAGGATAATGGCGAGGGTCTGGTTGCAGCTGACGGCGGAGGTAAATACGGAAACAAGAAGCATTCCCGCAAAGGCCGGCAGCCGTTTTCCCAGCCGGGCGATCCGGCCGCGGAGACCGTCGAGCATATGGGTGCCTTCAAAGATGCCTGCATAGGAAGAAGAAAGGCAGACGATCGCCGAAACGCGCACCATGGAGAGGATCCCTCCCCCGTCCAGCAAGGCGGCAACCGAAGGATCCTCCGCACGGAAGCCGAAGACCAGAAGCCTTGCGACCGTTTCCGCCGGCATGCCCTGCAGAAAGAGGCAGATCGGGATCGCCGTGCAGATGCTGACAAGCATCGTCCCCTTCACGCGCACGTGCAGCAAAGACAGGATGACGATCACCGCGGCCGGCAGGACCGCGATCCACTGCAGCCGGAACTCGACGGAGAAGAGGCTGCAGACGTCCGGCGTCTCTCCGCCTCCTTCCGAAAGGCCGAGGAGCAGATAGAGGCCGGCCGCTACAAGGAAGGGCACGGCAGCTGTGCGCAGCATCCGGCGGATGTTTTCATAAATGTCAGTTTTCGTGAGCGTGCTTACCAGCAGGGCGCTGGTCGAAACCGGAGAACAGCGGTCTCCGAAAAAAGCACCGGATAAAATGGCGCCGCCTGTCAGGAGAGGATCGATCTGCATCGCCCGTGCCATCGTCATGGTGATCACGCCCATCGTTGCCGAGGTGCCAAAGGAAGTGCCGGTAAGGAAAGAGATGAGGCAGTTGAGCAGAAAGGCCGCGAGCAGAAAGCTCCCCGGCCGAATCAGGCCGGCGCAGGAGCAGATGATTACGGCGATCGTCCCTGCCCCTCGCCAAAGCGCCGTCAGCATACCGATGAGCAGGAAGGTGAGCAGAATGTTCTTCACCGTCTTCACGCCGTTCCAGGCCATCTGCAGCATCTCCGGCACTGTATGCCTCTGCCAAAGACCATAGGAGAAAAAGAGCAGGAACCCGATCCCCAGCGCGATCAAAACCGAGAGATCAAAAACGATGCACCCGAGCAGAGCAAGACAGAATACGGACAGGACAAGAAACTCCATCGTAAAGTTCGTCTACTCCTTTCCGGCAAGCAGGAACTTCAGCAGCTCGTTCTCGAAGAAATTATTGAGCTCATGGCCATGCTTGGGGTACACAAGATGGCGCTTTTCTCCGCCAAGCGCATGATAAAGAGCAAACTGGGCCGAAGGCGGAGATACGGCATCCTGCAGACCGGTGCTCATAAGAGAAGGGCAGCAGACACGGGGCGCGAAATTCCTGCAGTCAAAATACGCGAGGCGCTCGAAGATCGCGTCATACCGGTCCCCCGTCGGGTCAAACCAGCGGCAATAGAAATTGAGCCCGTTATAAGCGCCGGTATCATAATCGAGCTCATAGACGCGGTCAAAATCGCAGAGCATCGGATAATGCGCGCCAAGCTTTTGGATCGCAGGCTGCATGGAAGCGCAGGCAACCGCAAGCGCCGCTCCCTGCCCCTCTCCATAGGCGAAGAGCTGCTGCCCCGGAGCACACAGCCGCTCGGCCGCCTTGGCCCAAAGGAGCGCATCCTCATAGAGATGATAAAGATACATCGCCGTGATCCCGTCATCCAGAGCGCAGAACAGAGGGCTGTAAGAAGTGCAGCCGCGGCCGAGAGATCCGGCCTCGCTCTCTCCTCCCTGTCCGCGGCATTCGGGAGCGAGAACCGCAAAGCCGACGGCCGGATAGCGCGTCAGATGGAACCAGCCGCGGGAATCCTGCGGATAATCGTGAAACTGCAGCATCAGAGCCGAGGGCTGCATCCGCTTCGGGCAGATATATTTTGCCTTCAGCACGGCCCCGTCGGGCGCCGTTACCGTCACGCGAAAATATTCTGCCGCTTCCGAGCCGAGATCTGCCGGCTCAAGAGTGAGCTCGATCGGGCTTTCTCCGAGCCGATCCCAGACCTTATCCCAAAATGCATGAAAATCCGCAGGGCAGGGGCGGCTGCCCCTGTAATCGCGCAGGGCAGAAAGAGGAAGATCTCTCCCCGGCATTACAGCTCGCCTCCTTTCGAAAAGAACCGGATGGTACGGTCATCAAAATCCGGGATCTCCTCGTGGCCGTAATCCGGATAAACGAGCTGCTTCTTTGGGCACTGCAGCCGGTCATACACCGCAAACTGGCTCTCCGGCGAAATATACGGATCCATCAGCCCCGTGCCGTAAAGCACCGGGCAGCGGATGCGGCCTGCGAGATTGATCACGTCGATATAAGAAAGCTTCCGGTAAAGCTCCTCCGTATGCTCCCCCGCGGGGTCAAAATAGCGGCTGTAATACTTCAGCCCGGTGTAGACAACGGTGTCCCGGTTCTGCTCCCATGCCGTCCGGTAATCCGTGAGAAACGGATAAAGCGAGGCGCAGGCTTTCACCTGCTCCGGGCTCAGGGCTGCGCAGACGAGCGCAAGGCCGCCGCCCTGGCTGCCGCCGTTGCAGTAGATCCGGCCGCTGTCCAGCTCCTCCAGTGCAAGCGCAAGGCGCACCATGAGGACCGTATCCATAAATACTTCGGTATAATAATAGTGCTCCCGTTCCCCTTCAAGCCCGAAGACGATATGATCCGCGCACACCGTCCCCTTCGGGGATCCGTTATAGATGCTTTTCCCGCCGAGCCCCGGGCAATCCATTCCGATGACGGCCATGCCCATTCCGGCAAAGGAGGCATACTCAAACCAGCCCCTTGTCGCCCCGGGATACCCGTGAAACTGCAGCACCACGGGCACCTTCTCCTCCCGGATCGGGAGGATATATTTGCAGTAAAGCTCCGCCCCGTGAACTCCCTTCAGCCGGATCTCCAGAAAGCGGCAGGCCGGATTTTCCGGGATCTCCGAAGGAGTGACGGTATATTCCAGCGGCAGCTCCCACGCCTCGCGAACGCGCGCGTCCCAGAATTCATCCAGATCCTCCGGGCAGGGCATGGCACTGCGACAGTGTTTCATTTTTTCAAGCGTTTCTCCGGTTGCCGGCATTTCTCTTGTCCTTTCTTTTTCGGCTCATAGAATTCCCCTGACGTTTTTTTACGTCAGGGGAATCGTTGTTTCAGGAAACGATACGGCGGACGAGGTCCAGCCCGATCGCCTCCTCGGCATCGAGATCGACCAGCGCCTGCACCAGCTTTTTCTCCTCTTCTTCCGGGAAGTTCGTAAACGGGCGAAGCGCATATCCGGCCGGAACTCCGCCGGCGCGGAGCCAAAGCTTCAGGCAGGCCATCATGCTGCGGCTGTCAATGCCGATCTGGATGACCTTCAGCGCCTTCCGCTGAAGCGCAGTCGCAAGGGCAATGTCCGAGGCCTTCACGGCATCCCAGATCCGAAAGTAGAGATCGGGAATCACATTATAGAACGAGCCGATAATGCCGTCAACCCCAAGGCCGATGTTCGAAGAGCCGAGCTCGTCGCAGCCGCCATAGATCTGAAAGCCCGGCTTGCAGGCATCGCGGATCTGCGTTACCTCATAAAGCGCCGTGCCGGTATATTTGACGCCCTTGACGTTTTCGATCTGCGAGAGTTTTTCGATCGTGCTCACGGTCATCATGCCGGCAAGCGGAATATTATAGACGATCATCGGAAGCGAGGTCGCCTCCGCAATGTCGCGATAATAGCCGATGATCTGCTCCTCGGTGAACTTGAAATAGAACGGAGGTACACTTGAAACTCCGGCAGCGCCATGCGCTTCCGCATGCTTTGCCAGGTCAATGGAGGCCTTGGTGGACATCGCGCCCACATGCACCACCACAGGCAGAGCATCTCCGACCTCCTCCATCACGACTTCCACCTGGCGCTTGCGCTCCTCGATGCTCATGAGGAAGCTCTCTCCGGTGGACCCCGTAAGATAGAGGCCTCCGATATCGTAGCTCATCAGGTGGCGGATCAACGCCCTTGTTCCCTGCTCGTCAAAATGCTCTTCCCTGTCAAATACGGAAAGTACGGCAGGGATGACTCCCTTAAAATCCTGAATCTTTCTGCTCATTTCTTTACCGGTTCTATTCCTTTCGCTTTCAATGCGTCCTTTACTTTGTGGCAGGAAACAAAATGGCTCACGCCGTCAATCACATATTCCTCCAGCTGCGGCCGCTCGGTCTTGCAGCGCTCCTCGCATTCGGGGCAGCGGGGATGGAACGTACAGCCTGCGGGCGGCTTTGCCGGAGACGGAACATCGCCCTGAAGCGGAATGCGGTGTTTTTTCTTTGCCGGATCCGCCACGGGGATCGCGCTGAGAAGCGCACGCGTATATGGGTGCAGCGTGTTGGCAAACAGCTCCTCCGAAGTCGTCAGCTCGACAATGCGCCCTAAGTACATCACCGCGATCCGGTCTGCCAGATATTCCACGACAGAGAGGTCATGCGTGATAAAGATATAGGTGAGATTCCGCTCTTCCTTGAGCTTGTTGAGAAGCTTCAGCACCTGCGCCTGAATGGAAACGTCCAGCGCAGAGACCGCTTCGTCACAGATGATCAGCTCGGGGTCGACCGAAAGAGCGCGCGCAATGCCGATCCTCTGCCGCTGCCCGCCGGAAAATTCATTGGGATAACGCGTCATGTAATCCCGCGGAAGGTTCACGTCCTCCAGAAGCTTGCCGATCTTTTCGATGCGCTCTTCCTTCGTCTTTACGCCGAACTTAATGAGCGGATCCTCCAGCGAGCCGAAGATCGTGAGCGCAGGGTTCAGAGAAGAATACGGATCCTGAAAGACGATCTGTATCTTTTTGCGGGCATTGTCCAGCTCCGCCTTGCTCAGCTTGCGCAGATCCTTGAAGCCGTCTTCAAACTGATACTCCATGCTGCCTTCCGTAACGGGGACGAGCTGCAGGATCGATTTTCCAAGCGTCGTTTTGCCGCAGCCGGATTCGCCGACGAGACCGAGCGTCTCTCCGCGGTAAACATCGAGGCTGATATCGTCAACCGCCTTCACATAGCCGACGGTCCGCTTCATGACGCCCTTTTTGATGGGGAAATAGGTCTTCGCACCCCGGACTCTCAGAAGCACTTCCTTTTTCTCGTTATTCGTCATGTGCCATTACCTCTTTATAGTTGAAGCAGCGGGTGTAATGCCCTTCTTTGACCCACTCCTCGCCCGGCATCTCGGTCTCGCAGCGCGCGCAGGCATAGTCGCAGCGCGGGCAGAACTGGCAGCCCTTGGGGCGGTTGAACGGATCCGGCGTAACGCCCCGGATCGGCTCAAGCTTCTGATTCTTCCCGCGGCCAAGAACCGGAATCGAGGCAAGCAGCGCCTTGGTATAAGGATGCGTGGGATTGGCAAAAATATCCTCCGCCTTGCCGTACTCCACGATATTGCCCATATACATGACCGCCACGTCGTCCGCCATTTCGGCCACAACGCCCATATTGTGCGTGATCATCATGATCGCCGTTCCGTGCTCGGCCTTCAGGCGGTTCATCAGGTCAAAGATCTGGGCGCTGATCGTTACATCCAGAGCCGTCGTCGGCTCATCGGCAAGAAGGATCTTCGGCTCGCAGGACATCCCCATCGCGATCATGGCGCGCTGCCGCATTCCGCCGGAGAACTGATGCGGATATTCCCCGTCTCGGATCTCCGGAGCCGGGATCCCCATGGCGGCAAGGTCCTGAATCGACTCCTGCTTGAGCTGTGCCTTACTGAGGCCGCTCTTGTGCTGGCGGATCATCTCGCGGATCTGCGAGCCGACCGTGTAGACCGGATTCAACGCCGTCATCGGATCCTGGAAGATGATGCCGATGTCCTTTCCGCGAAGGGCACGCATCTCCTTGCCGTTTTTCTCCAGCTGATCCAGGCGGACCTCGGTTCCGTCCTCTTTATAATAAGTGATCGAGCCGGATTCAATGCGGCTGAGCTCGGGCAGAAGGCGAAGAATGGAATTTGCCGTGACCGACTTTCCGCAGCCGGACTCGCCGACAATGCAGAGCGTCTTTCCGCGTTTGATGTCAAAGCTGACGCCCTTCAGCACCTTGTTGCATCTCTGATTGGTATAGAAGTTGACGTGCAGATCCTTGACGCTCAGCACAACATCGTTATTTTGATTGGCCATTGTCTGCACCTCCTTAACCGATCTGCGTCGGGTCGCTCGCATCGCGGAGACCGTCGCCAATAAAATTGATCGCAAGGACAAACAGGATCAGCATAATCGCGCAGGGCAGCCAAAGCCACCAGTTCGGCAGATAGTCATAGCGGATCGTGCCGGAATTTGTGATCACGTTGATAATGTTGCCCCAGGTCGCCATTTCCTGCGGCACGCCATAGCCAAGAACAGAAAGAGACGCCTCCTGAAGGATAAACATCGCCGTGGAAAGCGTGATATTGACTACGATGGGGCCGACCGTATTCGGGAACATGTGCTTGAAGGCGATCTTGAAGTCTGAGACGCCGAAGGCTTTCAGCGCCTGGACGAACTCCTGCTCCTTCAGAACGAGCACCTTGCTTCGCGCCATGCGGTACATACTGGGCCAGCCGGTGAGAATGAAGATCAGGATCATATTCTGCAGGCTCTGCCCGACCAGCGCGACCATAATAATAATGAGCACCATTTGCGGGAAGGAGAGGAACACATCCGAGATCTTCAGGATCAGCGTATCAAGCCAGCCGCCCTTATAGCCAACGAACATGCCAAGCGAGACGCCGATCAGGGCGGCGCCCAAAGCGCTTCCAAGCCCCACGATGATGGAGATCCGTCCTCCATAAAGGATACGCGCCCAGATATCGCGGCCCATCTGGTCCGTCCCCATGATATGCTCCCAGGAGGGAGACGCCATGCGGTCGCGCAGGGAGATCTGCGTTGCCGAATACTTGGTAAAGAGCGGGGCGCCAAAGCAAAGAATGCAGATCACGACAAAAAGCACAACGCCGATCACGGCCAGCTTGTTCGCCATGAGCTTGCGCATCGTGCGGCTCGAGAGCTTCGTGCCGAGCTTCCCTGCCTCTTCCAGGGCAAGGATCTTGTCCATTTTACGGTCTAAGGCCGTTCTTTTTTTACTCATGACAGCTTCACCCTCGGATCAAGGACCGCCGTGAGGATATCGACAAGCAGCGAGCTCAGCAATACCAGCAGCACCATGAACAGGCCGACCGACATAATGATCGGCGTATTCTGTGTCTTAACGGCATCGGTGAACCAGCGCCCGACACCGGGCCACTGGAATATGTTTTCGATCACGATCGAACCGCTGATCAACATTGGCAGACGGAACCCGATCAGGACCATGACCGGCGTGCATGCCACGCGGAAGCCATGGAAGAGATTGACTTTCCATTCCGGAAGGCCTTTGGCGCGGGCCGTCTTCACGTAGTCACAGTTCATGGAGTCCAGCATGGAAGAGCGGGAATAGCGCATAACTCCGGCCGTCATGGAGATGCCGAGGACAAAGGCCGGGAGGAACAGATGATGCAGCTCGCTCAAGATTCCGCCGTCCCCTCTCTGACCGACCGGAAAGAGCTTCCAGTTCAGGCAGAAGAGAATGATGCAGAAAATACCGAACAGAAACTGTGGGATCGCAACGCCGATCATGCCGACGACGGTCAGGACGTTATCGGCAAGTCTCCCCTTCTTCAATGCAGAGATCACGCCGAGAAGAATGCCAAGAAACGTTGAAATAATCAGGGCGGCGAGGGAAAGCTCGATCGTGGCAGGAAGCTTCTGCATCATCAGCTGCCCGACGGGCATATTGTTCTGCAGGGAATATCCCAGGTCGCCGGTACAAACATTTTTCAGCCAGTTAAAATAACGGACGATCATCGGTCCGTCCAGCCCCTTGGCGACCCGGAACGCCTGAACCTCCTCCGGCGTCATTTCGGCAAGCTGATCCATCGGGATCAGAAAGTCGATGACATCTCCGGGCATGAGCTCCACGCCCAGATAGATGAGGAAGGTAATGATCAGCAGCATCGGGATCAGGCCAAGGATCTTGCGGATAATGTAACTTGTCATTGAACCGCTCCTTTTCGATTGCTTTAAAAGAGAGACGGGACCGGCAGAAGCCAGCCCCGCCTTGGGTTTTTGATCGTGTATTCAGAAGAAGCTTCCGATTACTCTGCCTTTTCAAACATGTTGATGAACGCGTAACGCGGGAAGGTGACGTTGACCGTCTCCACATTATAGCCGTCCAGCGCCTTGATCTGGGCGATCTGAGAGGAATCCTTGCAGAAGGCATAGTCGATCTTGCCGGCCATGGCATTCGTCACAAGGTTCTCATCGCCTGCATCCGTGGAGGGATACATGTAGATCTTCTGGATGTTGCCGGAGCCTTCGACAAAGTAATCCTCATTGCGGGTAAGGATGGTGTACTCGCCGAGCTTGACCGTTTCGATCTTGAACGGGCCAGTGCCGATCGGAGACTGCCAGAAGGTATCGGCTGCGAAGTTCTCGGGAGCAACGTTCTCGAGGCAGTGCTTCGGGAGAATGCTCCACTGGGAGAAGACCGTAAGAGCGTTCGGCTGGGGGTTATTGAACTGGAAGATGACCTTGTTGCCGTCGACCGTGATGGAGGAGGCATCGTTGATGACGTCCGTCATGACCGTATTGGCACCCGGAACCGTGGGCAGATATTCGAAGGTCCACTTGACGTCTTCCGCCGTAAACGGCTCGCCGTCATGCCACTTCACGCCCTCGCGAATGGTGAAGGTAATGGTCTTGCCGTCTTCGGAGACTTCATAGCTTTCGGCAAGGGAGCCGTCCGTCGGGACAAGGCTGCTGTCGCAATTGAGCAGGCGGTCAAACACGATCTCCTGATGCCAGTAGAGGCCGGGGTTCGTGGCAATATGCTCAAGCGCGTTGACGGCACCGGTATTCGTATACATCGTTCCGTCTTCGCGGTCGATGACCCAGTCAAGAATGTTCTTGGTGTAGCAGAACTGATCGTTGCCGACGGCATTGCCGGCCATATCGAGCTTGTCCGACGTGACGACCCAGGACGGAATATAGAACATCGGGATGACAATGACGTTCTCATTCTCGTACTGCTGAATGGCGTCGTAGGCGGCCTTCTGATCCTCAGTAGAAACCGCGACCTTGGCCGTGTCGATCAGGGCATCGAGCGTCTCGTCCTTGGGAACGGTGGAGTTGTTGGCGGCCGTGCTGTGATGACGGTTGTAGAACTCGCCAAGCGTCAGCGCGTTCGTGCCGGCAAAGCAGATATCCCAGTCGACGGAAGAATGAACGCCGTCTGCCGACGGGGTCCACAGAAGAGCCGTCAGGTTATCCGTAAGGAGCTGGAACTCCATGTCAACGCCGACATCGGCCCAGAAAGCCTGGATGGCCGTGATGGTGTCGAGCAGGTTGGCGGTATAATAGACGGCACGGATGGTATAGCTGCCGTCCCAGCCGGCTTCCGCGAGCAGCTCTCTTGCCTTTTCCGGATTGTAGGTGTACTCGGTCAGGCCGTCTGCCTGCCAGGTGCCTTCCGGAACGAGGGACTTGTGGGCTGCCGTTACGTTGCCTTCCCACAGCGCGTCAACAATGGCATCCATATCGATGGCATACCAGAGGGCCTGACGCACGCGGACGTCCTGCAGGGGGTTGGGGTAAGCAGTGCCGCCGGAATTGTCCGCGGAAGCTGCCGTTGCGCACAGTGCAAATACCATGCAGAGTGCCAGAACCAGAGCGAGAATCTTCTTCATGATTTCCTCCTATTTATTTTTGTGTAATTTGCCGTATGCAAATCACTCTCTGTGTTTGAGTATGCCACTGTTTTTGTGACTTGTCAACAAAAAAATAACACATGCATCCACCGACAAAAGGGACGCATGTGTTGTTTTCCGAAAGGAAAAATTCATATTCAAAGCCAAAAATCGTTGTTAATGTATCGCTTTTGTTTTCCAAATTCCGCTTCGCCAGCGCGGAATAAAAAAGGCAATGCGGATGAACCAGTCGATCACCCAGGCGATCCAGATGCTGAGGACGCCGAAATGGAAGCCCGAAATCAGAAGATAGCTCAGCGCCACACGGCCGATCCACATGGCGCCGCTGGATACGAGCATCGTGAAGCGCGAATCCCCCGCCGCGACCATAGCGTTGTTGAACATGAAGGCGATCGGCCAGAAGAGGATCGTCGCGACACCGTGAATGAGATTGATATAAGTCGAGAGCTGCGCGGCCTCGCCCGTCACGCCGTACATGCGGTTGACGAGAGGAATGGCAAGCAGCATGCCGATATCAGCGATGCCCTCGGCGACGTACACCCAGCGCACCATACGGTACGTATAACGCTCCGCGCCGTCGTAGTCCCCCGCGCCGACGCAGCGGCTCACGATCGTCGTGAGGCCGATGTTGATGCCCATGCCGATAATGTTATGCATATTGCCGACCGTGTTTCCGATGGCATTGGCTGTGATCGAGGCCGTCGAGAGCGTGGAGACCAGGCTCATGAGGAGGATCTTGCCGAACTGGAACATGCTGTTTTCAATGGCGCCCGGAATCGCAATGGAAAAGATATTCTTTACTGTGCGCCCCTCCAGGCGGTAGAGGCTTCTCTCGCGGATGCTGAGAGCAAAGCTCTGCCGCGTCACGACGGGGACAATGAGCACCACGCCCACGATCCGGCTGAGAAGCGAAGGCAGCGCCACACCCGCAACGCCCATATGAAGCACATAGATGCAGACGGCATTGCCCGCGATATTCACCAGGTTCACGATCACCGAGATCCGCATCGGCGTGCGGCTGTCCCCGGTAATGCGGCAAAGCGCCGAGCCCCCGTTAAAAAGAGCGAGAAACGGGACCGAGCTCATGAGGATCCGGTAATAGATGCGGCAGTTGACGAGGATCTCTTCCTCGGCCGAGCCGAAAAGGAGCTGCAGCAGCCCCTGCGTGAAGAAAAGCAAAAGGGCCGTGACGATGCCGGAGGCCAGCAGAAGCAGCGTCATCAACTGTGCGCCGCAGCCTCGGGCGCGCTCTTCTTCTCCCCTGCCCAGCAGCTGCCCGATGACGACCGAGCCGCCGTTTGCCAGGGCTGAAAACAGCACGACCATCAGAACCGAGATCGAGTCCACCAGCGAGACGGCCGAGACGGCCGCATTCCCCGCCGAGGCAACCATCACCGAGTCGGCAAAGCCGACCAGGAGCGAGAGGAACATCTCCAGGATCAGCGGAACCATCAGCCTTTGAATTTCTTTTTTGGAAAACATCATGCCGGAACTGCCTTCTTTACATACCGATACCCCTTTGCCGCGAGGCGCGGCCAAAGGGGTATCGGGAAATGATTCGAATCAATTCAGAAACGAGCCTCAGAGACGCTCGTTTTTGAAAACATCAAGATAATACTTGTACGTATCGACCTTCAGCTCGCCGCAGGCCGCCTCGTCGCAGGCGATATAGGCATTGTTGTGCATCTGAAGCGCGGAGATCGTCCAGAAATTGCTGATGCCGCCTTCCACGCAGTGCGCCAAAGCGCGGGCCTTGTTGTGGCCGTTGATCAGAATGAGGACTTCCCTGGCGTCCGTGACCGTGCCGACACCGACGGAGACGGCCGTCGCAGGGACGGCTTCGGGATCGTTGCCGAAGAAGCGGGCGTTGACAATGCGCGTATCGCTCGTAAGCGTACGGACGCCGGTGCGGGAATTGAGAGAGGTGCCGGGCTCGTTGAAGGCAATATGCCCGTCCACGCCGGAGCCGCCCATGAAGAGATCAATGCCGCCGTAGGAGGCGATGCGGGATTCGTAATCGGCGCATTCCTTCTCCAGATCCTCGGCCATGCCGTTGAGAATGTTGATATTCTCTGCGGGGATCTCGATATGGTCAAAGAAGTTCTCGTGCATAAAATACCAGTAGCTCTGGTCATGCTCACGCGGAAGGCCGACATATTCGTCCATATTGAACGTGACGACATTCCGGAAGGAGACCCGGCCTTCCTTGTTGGCGCGGATCAGGCGGGAATAGACGCCCAAAGGAGAAGACCCCGTCGGCAGGCCGAGGACAAAGGGGCGGTCCTCCGTGTGGTTATTGATGGCAGAAATGATATGCTCCGCAGCCCACTCGCACATCTTGTCATAATTTTCCTGGATAATAACGTTCATGCTTTCGATCCTTTCTTTTTTGAAGTAGATTTATTTCGAATTACATTTATTATAGCATAGCGGAAAGGAAAAGCAATCCCGCTTTTCGCTCTTTCACAGCGGAAAATTAAGCCATGTAAAAAAGTCGTTTTAGTTTTAGAATTGTAACTTTTTTGTAATTATTTTACAAAATACAGTCTACATAATGTTCAAAACCCTGTTGAAAATGTGGAAAATGACGGTCAGGGATAGAACAGGGCCAGCGCCTCTTTTGCTCCGAGGATCCATTCCGCCGGCTCGTGGGCATAACCGCTCAAAACGGAAAAGACCAGATTGCTTTCATCGAAGCTCCCGCCGGAGGCAAGCAGCTTCTGATAGGAGCTTTGCACCGTGCCGAGATCGTCGCGGTCTCCTTCCCCGATATAAAACATCGAGATCCGGGGAGATGTAAAGCCGTTTGCGCTCCAGCGGGAGGAGATCAGAGAGGGATCAATGTCCCCTCCGCCGATGTAGCCGTAATTCCCGACAAGGTCGGCATTTTCGCGGAGAATGCTGTTGACGGTCATGTAGGCGCCAAAGCTTGCCCCGATAAAGCCGGTGCGCTCCGGAGCGGACGAGATGCTGTACTGTGAGCGGACAAAGGGAAGAATATCCTTGCGGAATTCCTGCGCAAACTGCTCATAATATTCGCTCCGCCCGGTGACGCCGCGGAGATCCTCATGGTAATATCCGTCCGGAAAGACGGCGACGACCGGACGGCAGGCCCCGGACTCGATCAGCTCGTCGAGAACCGACGCGAAGCCGAGCTGCTCCGTCCAAAAGGTCTCGTTCTGCCCAAGCACATGCATCAGGAAAACGACGTCATATTCTTCGGAAGGATCGTAATCCTTCGGCACATAGACCGCAAGGCGCTTGGTCTTTTCCTCGCCCGGATCACGGACATAGTCATGCGCCGTATATTCCAGCGTCTCCACCCGGCTCGGAGAGCTCGGTTTCGGCGTCGGCGAAGGAGAGGGCGTCGGCTCCGGGGTCGGGGAAGCCTCCGGAGAAGGAGACGCCGTTTCCACGGCGGGCACCTCCGTCTGCCGTGCAGCAGCCTCCGCAGAGGCGCGATAGCGGTTCGCCCGGTGAACACACCAGACAGCCGCGGCCGTAAGCAGAACCGCCGCACAGAGAAGCGCCAAGAGGAGGATCCCCTCTGCCGTAAGGCGGCGGACAGAGGCGTTTCGGTTTTTTCTTTTATTATCTTTCATAGACTATATTATTTGATAAAGCCGATGAATTGTCAATGAAAAAGAAAAGACACGCTGAAAAATCAGCGTGCCCAAAGATGCTGTTTTGCTCCGATCAGAACTCGATGTACTTGCTCTCGGCATTGTCGTTGACGACATAGTATGCCTTGCGCTCGGCAACATTGATGTAGGTCTTGAGGGACTTGATGGAAGCGGCGGTGTGGCCTTCTGCCTTGTAGGCTTCCTTGACCTTTGCAACGATCTCTTCTGCGCAGATCTGCTCGCCGTTGACTTCATAATAGGTCTCCTGGACAGCCTTGGCAGCCGGCTTCTTGGCGGCAGCAACCTTCTCGGCGGCGTTCTCAACCGTCTTCTTGGCGGCAGCCTTGGTCTCGGCGGCGGCCTTCTTCACGGTCTTGGTGGCCTTCTTGGCGGTAGCTTCAGCAGCTTCGATCTTCTCAGCGACTTCTGCGTCGGTCTTAATGGTCTTTCTCGGTGCCATAATTGTTATCTCCTTAATATTTCATTTGTATTCTTTTTCATCAACTTTCCAAATTTCCTACGAACGTTGGAAAATTGCGGTGCAGCAACGTTTTTCTCCTGCACTCGAGCGCGGATTATACCATAGGTAATGCCATGTTTCAAGCCGAAAAAGTTCAAAATTTAAAAGTTATTTTTTAAACTCCGGTCAAATTGCACAAAATTTTGAAAACTCGGCCTGGATTCAGAAAAAAGATACGCCAAAAGCGCCCTCCAGCAGCCGCAGCAGGCCAAAGGCAAAGATCGCAATTCCAAGCAGAAGGAGGAAAGCATTCATAGCGGTGAAACGGTTCTTTCCGGTTCGGTGTTTCTTGACCGGTTCGGTCTTTCTTCTGCGCCGAGGTTCCACCGTAAAATCGTAGGCTTCCAAAAAGGCTTTCCCGTTTTCATAGCCGAGTTCTTCTACAAGCCAGCCCGCCATAGCATCCCAGCGGGAATGATTCCAGAGCGCACGATCGACCACGCCGTCCGGATAAGTCTCGTCCAGCTCGTCCAGAAGCGCATCCAGATATTTTTTCAGTTTTTCCGGTTCATGCCCCGGCGCGTATTTTGCCATGCCGATCTCCCCTCTCGATTTGATTCCATTATACAACGGGATCGTCCAAACGAAAAGCCCCGGTTTTCGTCATTTTTACCAATTTTCAGGGGGTAAATTTGTATATCCTGTCCAATAGAAAGATTTGCGCATTTCCGTTATAATGTTAACATCAAATAAATTGGAGGTTTGTCGGCCGTGAAAAAGAACACCTCGATCCTGATCATCGTTCTGCTCGTGCTTGCGCTCCTTGTCACCGGCATTCTGCTTTATTCCGAGAAAAAAGGAAGAAAGGCAGATGTGACGGATCTGAACGGGCAGATCACAGAAGCAAACGAAACCATATCCTCGCTCACCGATACCGTGGCGGAGAAGGAAGCCGCGATCACAGACCTCAACACCTCCGTAGAAGAAAAAGAGACCGCGATCACCGAGCTCAACTCCTCTATTGAAGAGAAAGAGGCAACGATCGCCGAGCTCAGTTCCTCCGTGGAAGAAAAAGAAACAACGATCACCGAGCTCAATTCTTCCGTAGAAGAAAAAGAGACAACGATTGCCGAGCTCAACACCTCCGTAGAAGAAAAAGACAGCACAATTGCGGAACTCAATTCTACCGTGGAGGAAAAAGAGACCGCCATTACGGAGCTCAGCTCTTCCGTTGAAGAAAAAGAAGCCGAGATCACCGAGCTTTCCGCTCAGGTGGAGCAGCAGAGCACACAGATCTCTACGCTGAATGACGGCATCGAGGACGCCCAGGCGCTCGCGGCTTCGATCCAAAGCGAGCTGGATGAGGCCAATGCCTCCATCGAAGCGCTGACGGAAGCCAAAGAAGAGCTTGCCCAAAACCTTGCCGACGCTTCGGCTGCCTATGAAGCTTCCGTCGCACAGCTGACGCAGGAACGGGAAGACGCCATTGCGGTGCTGAACGCCGAGCACGAAAGCAAGCTCGCCGAGATCGCCGGTACAAACGAGCAGCAGATCGCCGCTTTGGAAATGGAACACGCCAAGGAGCTTGCCGCGTTGACGGCGGAATACGAAGAAGAAATCGAGGCGCTCAACACCGAGCATGAGACGGCCGTCTCGACTCTGAACAGCGAATATGAAGCAACCGTCGCCTCTCTGAATTCCGAGCACGAAGAACAGGTCGCGGCTCTCAATACCGAACACGAAGAGCAGGTCGCAGCTCTCAATACCGAACATGAAGAGCAGGTCGCGGCTCTGAACACGGAGCTGACCGAGACCGCCGCCGTTGCTGCGGAATATGAAGAAAAGAGCAACGGGCTCGTCGTTGAGCTGGAACAGACCGCTGCCGCCGCCAGCGAATATCAGGAGCAGAGCCTCGCCGCCATGGCGGAGCTCACGCAGGAAAATGAGAACCTGAACGCAGAAAATGAATCTCTCCGAAGAGAAAATTCCTCTCTGCAGGACAAGATCACGGACTACGAGGAACTGACCGAGCTGCTGTATCTCCGCCTCGGCGAACGCGGCTACACCGTCAACGACGACGGAACCATGACCTATACCGTCGTCACCGGAGATACGCTTGCCGACATCTGCAAAAACTGCGGCATCGACTACTGGGCGCAGAAAGACCGCATTCTCAACATGAACGATATGAACGACGCCCGCTGCGGCAATGTGATCTTCGTTGGGCAGAGGATCTCGCTCCCCTTCCTGGAGGAAGAAGAATAACCGTTTCCGCCTCATAAAAAACGCTCCCCACCAACGGGGAGCATTTTTTATGCATGGCTCAGAAAAGCCCGGTGATCACGCCGTTTTCGTCAACGTCGATGCGTTCGGCCGCAGGGACCTTCGGAAGGCCGGGCATCGTCATGATGTCTCCGGTCAGCGCAACGATAAAGCCGGCACCGGCCGAGACCTTGACGTTCTTGACCGTAATCGTGAAGCCCTCCGGGGCTCCGAGCAGCGCGGGATTGTCGGAAAAGCTGTACTGCGTCTTGGCCATGCAGACCGGCAGAGAACCGAAGCCAAGGGCCGTCAGCTCCTCGATCTGTTTTTTGGCGGCAGGCAGGATCGACACATAGGAACCGCCGTAGATCCGCTTTGTGATCGCCTCGATCTTTTCCTCGATCGTGCCGTCCAGCTCATAGGAATAGCGGAAGTCGCCTTTTTCTTCTTCACACAGGCGGACGACCTCTCTTGCAAGGTCTTCCCCGCCCTTGCCTCCTTCGGCCCAGACATTGGAAAGAACCGTATTGACGCCGAACTCGCGGCAGCGGGAGATGATGCTCTCGATCTCCGCGTCCGTGTCCGTCGGGAAGCGGTTCACGGCGACGACGCAGGGGAGCCGATAAACATTGCGGATGTTGGAGACATGACGGAGCAGATTCGGAATTCCCTTTTCCAGCGCTTCCAGATCTTCGTTGGCAAGCTCCTTCTTGTTCCGGCCGCCGTGCATTTTCAGCGCGCGCACCGTAGCGACAATGACAACCGCGGCCGGGGTCAGGCCGGCCATGCGGCATTTGATGTCCAGGAACTTTTCCGCGCCCAGATCTGCACCGAAGCCGGCCTCGGTCACGGCATAGTCTCCGAGCTTCAGAGCAAGCTTCGTGGCTGTGACGGAGTTGCAGCCGTGCGCGATGTTGGCAAACGGGCCGCCGTGGACAAAGGCGGGAGTTCCCTCCAGCGTCTGGACAAGATTCGGCTTGAGCGCGTCCTTCAGGAGAGCCGCCATCGCGCCGACCGCCTTAAGATCGCCGGCAGTCACGGGCTTTCCGTCATAGGTATAGCCCACGATGATGCGCGCAAGGCGCTCCTTGAGATCCGTAATGGAGCTTGCCAGGCAGAAGACCGCCATGATCTCGCTGGCAACCGTAATGTCAAATCCGTCCTCGCGGGGCATGCCGTTGGCTTTTCCGCCAAGGCCGTCCACAATATTGCGGAGCTGCCGGTCGTTCATGTCCACGCAGCGCTTCCAGGTAATGCGGCGCGGATCGATGTTGAGGGCGTTCCCCTGCTGAATGTGATTATCCAGCATGGCGGCCAGCAGGTTGTTGGCCGCGCCGATGGCATGGAAGTCGCCGGTAAAGTGCAGGTTGATATCCTCCATCGGAACGACCTGCGCATAGCCGCCGCCGGCGGCTCCGCCCTTGACGCCGAAGACCGGGCCAAGAGACGGCTCGCGAAGCGCCACGACAACATTCTTTCCGATCCGTTTCAGGCCGTCGGCAAGGCCAATGGTGGTCGTCGTCTTGCCTTCGCCGGCGGGCGTCGGGGTAATGGCCGTGACGAGGATCAGCTTTCCGTCCTTTTTGTCCATGGTCTTCATCAGGGCGGGATCGACCTTGGCTTTATAGCGGCCGTACTGTTCCAGATATTCTTCCGGGATCCCGGCCGCGGCAGCGATGGCAGTAATGGGCTGCATTTTGCACTGCTGAGCAATTTCAATATCGGTTAAATATGCCATAGGAACCTCTCTCCGTTTCCTTTTTTATCTGAAATAACGCACAGCCGCCTCAAACATGCGGATGTCGTAATTGCCGGGAACATTGCGGTAAAGTCCGCTGCCGACGCGCTCGCTGTGGCCCATCTTGCCGAAGACACGTCCGTCCGGAGACGTGATGCCTTCGATGGCAAACATCGAGTCATTCGGGTTGAAGTGAACGTCCGAGGTCGCATTTCCTTCAAAGTCGACATACTGCGTGGCGATCTGGCCATTTGCCGCGAGCGAGCGGATCAGGGCCTCGTCGGCAACGAAGCGGCCTTCCCCGTGAGAAATGGGAACATTCACAATGTCGCCCACCTGCATCAGGCTCAGCCAGGGAGACTTGTTGGACGCAATGCGCGTGCGGACAATGCGGGACTGGTGGCGGGCAATGGTATTGTAGGTCAGCGTGGGGCAGGTCTCGTCCGTGTCAATGATCTTTCCATAGGGGACAAGACCCAGCTTGATGAGCGCCTGGAAGCCGTTGCAGATGCCGCACATCAGGCCGTCCCGCTGTTCCAGAAGCTCGGTTACGCCTTCCTTGACCGCGGCATTGCGGAAGAAGGCCGTGATGAACTTGCCGCTGCCGTCCGGCTCGTCGCCGCCGGAAAATCCGCCCGGAATAAAGACCATCTGCGCTGTTTTGAGGGAAGCCGCAAAAGCGTCCACCGAGCGGGAAATTCCCTCCGAGGAGAGGTTGTTGACGACCAGGATCTCCGGCTCGGCGCCCGCATCGCGGACTGCCTTGGCGCTGTCGAACTCACAGTTCGTCCCAGGGAAGGCCGGGATCAGCACCTTGGGCTTCGCCGTCTTTACAGCTGGGGCGGGATAAGCGGACGCAGGATAAGAGAAGGTCTCCATCGGCTGCTCCCGCGTCGGGATATTGCAGGCATAAACGCCTTCCAGGCGGTTCTCATAGATAGAAAGGAGCTCCTCTGCAGAAACGCTCTCCGCGCCGCAGGTAAACTGCCCGTCGTCCGTGACCGTGCCAAGGAGAATTTCGCCGGCGGCATCGCCCGAGAGCTCCAGGACAAATGCGCCGTAATCATAGCCAAACAGCGCCTCCATGCTCTGTTCTTCAAACCGGAAGCCGAAGCCGTTGCCGAAAGCCATCTTCATGGCTGCCTCGGCGAGGCCGCCCATGCCGGGCGTGTAGCAGGCTGCCGCCTTGCCGCTGCTCAGAAGCGCATGGACCTTGTCAAAGAGCGCAAGAAGGGACTCCGTCTTCGGGAGGCCGTCGGCATCCCGTTCGGGGCGAAGCACGATGACCTTGTCTCCCGCCTTCTTGAACTCGGGCGAAACAACCGAAGAGCACTTTTCCGTCGTAACGGCAAAGGAGACGAGCGTCGGCGGAACATCCAGCTTTTCAAAGGATCCGGACATGGAATCCTTGCCGCCGATGGAGCCGATCTGCAGATTCATCTGAGCCTTGAACGCGCCAAGCAAGGCGGCCAGGGGCTTGCCCCAGCGTCTGCCGTCCGTTCCCGGCTTTTCAAAGTACTCCTGGAAGGTCAGATATACATCTTCAAATTTGGCACCGGATGCAATCAGCTTGCAGACCGATTCCACAACGGCGAGATAGGCCCCGTGGTACGGGCTCTGCTCGGTGATAAACGGGTTATAGCCATATGCCATCAGAGAACAGTCATCCGTATGCTTTTTCTCGACGGAGATCTTCTGCGCCATGGCCTGGATCGGCGTAAGCTGCTTCTTGCCGCCGAACGGCATGAGGACCGTACCCGCGCCAATGGTGGAGTCAAACCGCTCGGAAAGCCCGCGGCGGGAGCAGATATTCAGGTCTGCCGCCATTGCGCGCAGATTTTCCGCAAAGCCGCCGGTGAAGGTCTTTTTCCGAAGCTGCGGGGCCGCCGGCGTGATGCGGATATGCTTGTCGGCGCCGTTGGAATTGAGAAAGTCACGGCTGATGTCAACGATCTTCTTCCCGTTCCAGTTCATGACAAGGCGAGGCGCTTCCGTCACAACGGCAACCGGGCAGGCCTGCAGATTTTCCTGCTGCGCAAGCGCGAGGAAGGCATCCACATCCTTGGCTTCCACCACGACGGCCATGCGTTCCTGCGACTCCGAGATGGCAAGCTCGGTTCCGTCCAGGCCCTCGTATTTTTTCGGCACGGCATTGAGGTCGATCTCAAGGCCGTCCGCCAGCTCGCCGATGGCGACCGAAACGCCGCCGGCGCCAAAGTCATTGCAGCGCTTGATCATGCGGCAGGCATCCCCGTTCCGGAAAAGGCGCTGGAGCTTGCGCTCCTCCGGAGCGTTGCCCTTCTGTACCTCTGCCCCGCAGGTCTCGACCGACTGGACATTATGGGCCTTGGAGGAGCCGGTCGCGCCGCCGATCCCGTCGCGGCCGGTAGAGCCGCCGAGGAGGATCACCACATCTCCGGGGCAGGGCCGCTCGCGGCGGACATTTTCCGCAGGCGTCGCTGCGATCACGGCGCCGATCTCCATGCGCTTTGCCGCATAACCGGGATGGTAGATCTCATCGACGATGCCCGTCGCCAGGCCGATCTGGTTGCCGTAGGAGGAATAGCCGGCGGCTGCCGTCGTCACGAGCTTGCGCTGGGGAAGCTTGCCGGGAAGCGTGTCCTTCACAGGAACCGTCGGGTCGGCGGCACCGGTTACGCGCATTGCGCCGTAAACGTAGCTGCGGCCGGAAAGCGGATCGCGAATGGCGCCGCCGATACAGGTCGCCGCGCCGCCGAAGGGCTCGATCTCGGTCGGATGATTGTGCGTTTCGTTCTTGAAGAGGAGCAGCCAGGGTTCGGTCTTCCCGTCGACCTCGATGTCCATCTTCACCGTGCAGGCATTGATCTCCTCGGATTCATCGAGCTTGTCCAGCTTGCCGTTCTTTTTCAGGTAACGCACGGCGATCGTTGCCAGATCCATGAGGCAAATGGGCTTCGTACGCCCAAGCTCCCTGCGGACGGCAATATAATCATCGTACGCCTGCTGCAGAAGAGGATCCTCAAAGGACGCCTCATCGATGACTGTAAGAAACGTGGTATGCCGGCAATGATCCGACCAGTAGGTGTCGATCATGCGGATCTCCGTAATGGTCGGCTCGCGTCCCTCCTGCCGGAAGTAGGCCTGGCAGAAGGCAATGTCGTCCGTGTCCATGGCGAGACCATACTGCTTTACAAAGCTTTCCAGGCCCTCGCGGGTGAGGGCGCAGAAACCTTCCAGCGTCGCGACCTCCGTAGGGATCTCGTAGTTAGCTTTGAGCGTCTCCGGCTTTTCCAAAGACGCCTCGCGGGCTTCGACCGGGTTGATCACGTATTTTTTGATCTCCCGGAGCTCCTCTGCAGAAAGATCGCCATAAAGGGCATAGACCTTGGCGGAGCGAACGATCGGCCGCTCTCCCTGAGAGATGATCTGGATGCACTGCGCCGCAGAATCGGCCCGCTGGTCAAACTGCCCGGGCAGATATTCAACGGCAAAAACCTTTGCTCCTTCCAGGTCGGTCTCGGCACTTGCCACATCGACCTGCGGCTCGGAGAAGACCGTTTTTACTGCGCGCTCAAAAAGCTCTTCCGTGATATTTTCGGCGTCGTAGCGATTGATCACACGGACCTTTTTGAGAGATGCGATCCCCAGAAGATTGACCGAGTCATTGAAAAGAGCAGCGGCTTCGTGCGCAAAGGCCTCTTTTTTTTCGACAAAAACTCTATAAACCATGGCTTATCCCTCCTGAGCCGCAAGCGCACGGCGCCCGATATCATGGCGATAGAACGCATGATCAAAAGAGATCCGGTCTACCTTGGCATAGGCCGCGGAAAGCGCCTCGGGAAGCGTTTCGCCGACCGCCGTAACTCCAAGCACGCGTCCGCCGTTGGTCACCAGCTGTCCGTCCTTAAGAGCGGCTCCCGCAACGTAGACATCGGGCAGGACGTCTTCCGGAATCGTGATCGGGTAACCCTTTTCGTAATGAGAAGGATACCCTTCGGAGGCCATGATCACACAGGCTGCGGCACCGGAGGAGGACTCGACCGGGCAGTCTGCCAGCGTGCAGTTCGTAACCGCCTGCATCACGGTCAGAAGATCACTCTTGAGAAGCGGAAGAACGACCTGCGTCTCGGGATCGCCAAAGCGGCAGTTGTATTCAATGACCTTCGGACCGTTCGGAGTGATCATAAGGCCGAAATAGAGGCAGCCCTTGAAGGTGCGTCCCTCTGCATTCATGGCACGCATCGTCGGGAGGAAGATCTCCTCCATGCAGCGAGCGGCAACTTCTTCCGTATAATAGGGATTCGGCGCAATCGTGCCCATACCGCCGGTGTTCAGCCCCGTATCGCCGTCTCCGGCGCGTTTATGATCCATCGAAGAGACCATCGGCTTGACGACATTGCCGTCCGTAAACGCGAGGACGGAGACCTCCGGGCCGGTGAGGAACTCCTCGATGACGATCCGGTCTCCGCTGTGGCCGAACTGGCCGTTCTGCATAATAGAGACGACAGCATTCTTTGCCTCTTGCCGCGTCTCCGCGATCACGACTCCCTTGCCGAGCGCAAGCCCGTCCGCCTTGATTACCGTGGGGAGCGGCGCATTTTCCACATACTCCAAAGCTCTCGACGCATCGTCAAAGACCTCGTAGGCAGCGGTCGGAATGCCGTATTTCTCCATCAGGTTCTTGGAAAAGACCTTGCTGCCCTCGATGACGGCCGCATTGGCACGCGGGCCAAAGCAGGGAATGCCGATCTCCTCCAGCGCATCGACCGCGCCAAGGACGAGAGGATCGTCCGGCGCAACGACGGCATAGTCGATCTTTTTTTCCAGCGCAAATTTTACAATTTCCGGAATATCCTTGGCCCCGATATTGACGCAGACGGCATCCTTCGCGATACCGCCGTTTCCCGGCAGCGCAAAGATCTGCTCAACCGAGCTATTTTCTTTCAGCTTGCGGATAATGGCATGCTCACGCCCGCCTCCGCCTACTACCATTATTTTCATCCGAAAACTTCCTTTCCCGAAAGATCAATGGTGGAACAGGCGCATGCCCGTAAAGGCCATGGCCATGCCGTATTTATTGCAGCAGTCGATCACCGCATCGTCACGGATCGAGCCGCCCGGCTCGGCAATATACTTGACGCCGCTGCGGTAGGCGCGCTCGATGTTGTCGCTGAAGGGGAAAAACGCGTCCGAGCCGAGAGCAACATTGCCCTTCGTGGCGAGATACGCCGTCTGTTCTTCCCGAGTGAAGGGGGCGGGCTGCTCCGTAAAATATTTCTGCCAGATGCCGTCTGCGCAGACGTCCTCTTCGTTCTGGTTGATATAGCCGTCGATCACATTGTCGCGGTCCGGGCGGCGAATATCCGCGCGGAACGGAAGATTCAGGACCTTGTCGCTCTGGCGCAGGAACCAGGTATCCGCCTTGGAGCCTGCCAGACGCGTGCAATGGATCCGGCTCTGCTGGCCTGCCCCGACACCGATCGCCTGGCCGTCCACGGCAAAGCAGACCGAATTGGACTGGGTATACTTCAGCGTGATCAAAGCCACGATCAGATCACGCTTGGCCGATTCCGGAAGCTCCTTGTTTTCCGTGACCACGTTTGCAAGAAGCTCGCGGTTGATCTCAAAATTATTTCTGCCCTGCTCAAAGGTGATGCCGAAGACCTGCTTATGCTCCTGCACCTCGGGAACATAGTCCGGGTCGATCCTGACAATATTATAGGCGCCCTTGCGCTTCGTCTTAAGGATCTCCAGAGCCTCCGGCTCATATCCCGGAGCGATGACACCGTCCGACACCTCGCGGGCGATCAGCTTTGCCGTCGTCACATCACAGACATCCGAGAGGGCGACCCAGTCGCCAAAGGAACACATACGGTCCGTTCCGCGGGCACGGGCATAGGCACAGGCGAGAGGAGACGCGTCCAGATCCTCGATGTCATCGACGAAACAGGCTTTTTTCAGCGTGTCGGAAAGAGGAATTCCGACCGCGGCCGACGTCGGGCTGACATGCTTGAAGGACGTCACTGCCGGCAGGCCAAGCGCCGCCTTCAGCTCCTTCACCAGCTGCCAGGAATTGAAAGCATCCAGAAAGTTGATATAGCCGGGGCGGCCGTTCAGGATCTCAACCGGGAGATCGCTGCCGTCGGCCATATAGATCCGCGCAGGCTTCTGATTTGGGTTGCAGCCATATTTGAGCTCAAATTCTTTCATAAGACATCTTTCCTCTCTCAGCTGTTTTTGTTGATCATGCGGCTCTCTTCCGCTCCGGTCGCGAGATCGATATAGCGGACATAGAGCGAGATCTTGTTGTTCTCATCCAAAGCATCCCAAAGGCCGTTCGTAAAGGCGTCAATATCATCCTCCATGGAAACACGCTCCGGCTCTCCCTGGAAGGTCGGGATCGGATTGCCGTCACAGACATAGGTATGAATAAAATGGCCAAGGCCGGGCTTGGAGGGATAATCGAAGGTATAACGTGCGCAGTCCGTCCCCTCCGCGTCAATGCTCTTGAGGATGCTCATCCGGTAGCTGAAATCTCCGTTTGCAAAGGTAAGCATGCCGCTGATGCGCGGAGTCAGGTTCGGGGCATCCGGCTCAAAGCAGCGCTCCTTCAGAGCGTCGCTGAAGGAAAGGCCCTTTTCAAGACCGTGATAGATCGTATCGGTCTGATTGCCGTTCGTGACGATCAGCTTGTTTTCATAGCTGCGGACTGCCGCATAAATGATCAGGCTTGGGTCCTCTACCTTTGCCGCGTCAAACGGCTCGGTAAAGATCTCTCCGTTTTTCTCCGTAAAAATGCGGTTGCGGCTGTTTGCACTGCGGCCCATAATAAAATAAGCTGCGCAGGCCTTGCTTCCGTCCGGCGTCCGGCCGATTACAATGCCGCGGCCAACATAGGAGTTCCCGCGGATCCGGTCTGCCATGGACTTGATCTCATAAATATTCATTGCGCTTCCCCCTTCATGATCTGTTCCGATATCATTTCTACCGCCTGCGGAAGGATCTTCCACTCGGCCTGCTGCATGACCCGCTTCTGAAGCTTCTCGGGAGTGTCGCCCCTGCAGACGCGAACGGCCTTCTGAAGGATGATCTCTCCACCGTCCGGGATCTCGTTGACGAAGTGCACCGTGGCTCCCGTGACCTTCACGCCCTTCGCCAAAGCGGCCTCATGGACATGAAGCCCATAAAAGCCCTCTCCGCAGAAGGACGGGATCAGGGAAGGATGCACATTCAGGATGCGTTTTTCATAACGCGCCGTGAATCGGGCGCTGAGGATGGACATAAAGCCCGCAAGAACGATCAGCTCTGCCCCGGCGGCGTCCAGCGCTGCCATCAGCGCTTTCTCAAAGGCTTCCGTACTGCCGCATTGTTTTTTTGTGATGGTCTTCCCCTCGATGCCTGCATTTGCCGCACGCTGAAGCGCATATGCATTCGGATTGTTGGAAATGACGAGGACGATCTCGCCGCTGTGAAGCTTTCCGCTTGCCTGAGCATCGATCAAAGCCTGAAGATTGGTTCCTCCGCCGGATACGAGCACGGCAATGCGCGTTTTCTGGTCTTTCATCGTTCTCCCTCAGGCCGGCGTCAGATCAGTTCGATCTTCTCATCCGAACGGACGATCTCTCCGATGACATACGCGTCCTCTCCATTTGCTCTCAGAATTTCAAGGGAGAGCTCCTGCTGCTCCTTCGGGACAACGATCGACATGCCGACACCCATATTATAGGTATTAAACATATCGCGCTCGCTGATATTGCCCTTGCTCTGGATCAGACGGAAGATCGGCAGGATGCGGACGGAGCTCTTGCAGATCTTTGCCCCGAGGCCGTCCGGAATGCTGCGGGGAATATTTTCATAGAATCCGCCGCCGGTAATGTGGGAAATCCCCTTGACGTCTACCTGCTCCAGCAGCGCAAGAACCGGCTTGACATAAATGCGCGTCGGGGTAAGGAGCGTTTCTCCGAGAGAAGCGCCGTTCAATTCTTCGACCGGGGCCTTCAGATCGCAGTTTTCCACGTCAAATACCTTGCGGACGAGCGAAAAGCCGTTGGAATGCACACCGCTGGAGGGAAGCGCAAGGATCACATCCCCTTCCTGCATGCGGGAATTGTCGATGATCTTTTTCTTGTCGACCACACCGGTGCTGTAGCCGGCCAGGTCATATTCATCGATCGGATAAAAGCCCGGCATCTCGGCCGTCTCGCCTCCGATCAGGGCTGCGCCCGACTGCACACAGCCTTCGCAGACGCCCTTGACGATATCGGCGATCCGCTCCGGAACATTTTTTCCGCAGGCAATATAGTCCAGGAAAAAGAGCGGACGGGCTCCGCAGCAGATAATGTCATTCACGCACATGGCGACGCAGTCAATGCCGACCGTGTCATGCTTGTCCATCAGAAATGCGATCTTCAGCTTGGTTCCAACGCCGTCCGTTCCGGAAACAAGAACGGGGCGTTCCATGCCGGCAACGTCAAGCTCAAAGAGGCCGCCGAAGCCGCCGACATCCGAGCAGACGCCGCTTGTCATAGTCGTTGCAATGTGCTTTTTCATCAGCTCTACGGCCTTGTAGCCGGCAGTGATATCTACGCCTGCTGCGGCGTAAGCTTCCGATCTGGAGTTTGTGTTCATAATTTTTATTCCTTTCCGTTCCAGCAATAGGTGCAAAGCTCGCACGGGTCAAGGCCGATTGCCTCGATGACTCCGTTCAGGGACTGAAATTCCAGCGAAGAGAGATGCATCTGCTCGCAGATCACACGGCGAAGATTCTTGCCGCGCTCCGTCGTGCCGTCACTGTATTCCTCAATATGTTCAAAGCCTTCCTCGCCTTCCAGCTCCATGATCACACGCCGGGCGATCAGATCCATATCGGAAGTGGATCGGGAGAAATTAAGGAACTTGCAGCCATACATAATCGGCGGGCAGGCCGAGCGAATATGGACACCCTTTGCTCCGTTTTCATAGAGGAAGTCGACCGTCTCGCGAAGCTGCGTTCCGCGGACGATAGAATCGTCCACAAAGAGAAGATTTTTGTCCTTGATCAGCTCCGTTACCGGCAGCTGCTTCATCTTGGCGACCTTATTGCGCTCCGACTGCACCTGCGGCATGAAGCTGCGGGACCAGGTCGGAGTATACTTGATGAAGGCACGGGCAAAGTGCTTTCCGCTTTCGTTGGAATAGCCGATGGCATGCGGGGTTCCGGAATCGGGCACACCGCCGACATAATCAATGTCCTCCGCAACGCCGTTTGCCTTGTCCGTCCGGGCCATGATCGCACCGTTGCGGTAACGCATGGCCTCAACATTCACGCCCTCGTAGGTGGAAGACGGATAGCCGTAATAACTCCACAGGAAAGCACAGATCTTCTTCGTTTTTCCAGCTTCGCCGAGAATTTTGATCCCGTCCGGCGAGATCTCAACGATCTCCCCCGGGCCAAGCTCTTTTTCTTTTGTGAAGCCAAGCTTCTCATAGGCAAAATCTTCAAAGGAGACTGCATAGCCGTCGTCTCTTTTTCCAACCAGAATCGGAAGGCGCCCGACGCGGTCACGCGCTGCAATGATCGATCCGTCATCCTTGAGGATCAGGATAGACGCCGTCCCTTCAATGGAGCTCTGCGCAAAACGGATGCCGTCGGCAAAGCTGCTCTTAAGATTGATGAGAGCCGCGCAGAGCTCCGTGCTGTTGACTCTGCCGCCCGTCATGGCGTCAAAATGGCCTCCGCTGTAGGAGAGATAACGATCTGTCAGCTCATCGGCGTTGTTGATGATGCCGATCGTGCAGATCGCATAGGTGCCCAGATTGGAGCGGATCAGAAGCGGCTGCGGATCGGTATCACTGATAATGCCGATGGCGGACGTGCCTCTCATCTCGCGCTGGATGTTGGCAAACTTTGTGCGGAAGGGAGAATTTTCGATATTATGGATCTCGCGCTGCAGGCCAAGCTCTTTGTCATAGGCTGCCATGCCCCCGCGGCGTGTGCCGAGATGGGAATGATAGTCAACGCCAAAAAAGACATCGCCTAAACAGTCTTCTCTTGATGTGATTCCAAAAAAACCGCCCATGATTCAGTTACCCCTTTTTTCGAATTTACATTTGCGTTCTGTTTGAAAACCGATCAAAGCCTTTCCAGGATCGCCGCGTCTTTTGCGAGAACTGCAGCTGCGTCTGCCTCGCGCTTGGCGTCCAGCTTCGCAGCAAGCTCCGGCTCGGAAAGAGCAAGGATCTCGCATGCAAGAAGCGCAGCATTGGCCCCTCCGTTGACTGCAACCGTTGCCACGGGAATGCCGCTCGGCATCTGAACGGTGGAGAGGAGCGCATCCAGCCCGTCAAGGCAGGCCGAAGAGCAGGGAATCCCGATGACAGGGAGCGTCGTATTGGCGGCAATCGCGCCCGCCAGATGCGCAGCCATGCCGGCCGCACAGATCATTACGCCAAATCCGTTCTCTCTTGCGCTGCGTGCAAAATCACGCGCTTCATCCGGCGTGCGATGGGCAGAATAGACGTGAACTTCAAATTCGACGCCAAGCGTTCTCAGAAGATCTGTCGCCTTTTTGATCACCGGAAGATCGCTGTCGCTTCCCATTACAATGCCAACTTTTTTCATGATTCTCCTCCTTCATCGTTAAAAACAATGCAAATAAAATGGGCGCACTTGACCATAGCAAATTATCATCAAGTGTGCCCAGACGGTCGGCAAATATTTACTCTTTGTTCCTCTGCGGTAAACTCCGCACGATCCCGTCAGTTGCAAAGAGCACTCTGATTACAGTTTATTATAGCACGCGTCCTTTTCCCCGGTCAATGAATGAATTTGGAAAGAAAACGCCAATTTTTGCAGGCACAGGGAGCGGAAAACTGTGGATTTCGCCCACAGTACGCCATTTTTCAAGAGTTTCCCTCCACAAGGGCAAAATGAAGGCCGTATTTTTCGTTGAATTCCGTACTGGGGACAATTTCAAGAGAAATGGCATGGTCGATGACGCCGTGGCGCACAAGCGCTTTCTGAAGCGCATCTGCCATATAAGTCACCTGCGGCCAGTTTTCGCTGCCGTATTCTCCCGTAAACATTACCTCGATCTCGGCTTCCGTCTCCCCCGCTTCCACGGCGGATACCACCTGATCCACAACGTCCTGGCTCACGGCAATGCAGGTCTCCGGCGTGATCTCACAGTCAATCGAATAGGACTCGCCGAAGGTGCGCCCCGGAGGATTTACGGCAACTGCGACAATCAGGATCAAAAGCGGAAGCAGCCTGCCGGATCCGGGAAATTTCTGTAGAAAAGCAGCAAAGCCGTCCATGGCAAGGAGAAAAATATAGAAAAATACACTGATCAGGACTTCCGGGCGAGTGATATAGGACGGGCTGACTTTGGCGCAGAGGAGAAGGACAAAAACGACGACAGTGATACCGCAAAGGCACAGCAGTCTTGCTTCTTCGGAATGACGCTGATAAAGGCATATGCCAATTTCGGCTATAATTCCGAACACAATAATTAGAGAAAAAAGCCAGTTACAGCTTTTTAACGTTTGTATAAAGAGCATGAAAGTTTCTGCAAGATTTTGCCAATAATTTTGCTCTGTTTGGTATGTCAGCTTCGCTCTCCCACCGAATGCTTCAAAAATTACCGCAATGCTAAAGAAAAGAAGAATGAGAATCGGGATCTCATGCTCCTTTGCAAAAGATCTCAACTCCTGCCGTCCTTTCCCTCTGCGAATATGGCTCAGCAAATCCCATCCCGCAAAGGACGAGAGCAAAATTGAAGCATACAGATTGGAAAACAGGGAAAAATACAAACCGCAGAAAATAATTGCCGTGCGGAACCGCTCTTTTCCGGGCATAAAACTGAGTGTTTCCTTTTCCGACGAAAGCAGCATGTTCGACATTCCCGCATTCAGCAGGGCCGGGATCAGATAAAAATAGCAGCAGGTAAGATTTGCTGACTGAAAAAGATACGAATTGCCGATAGCCGATGTTCGAAAGGCCAAAAAATGAAGAAGGCAGAATACGGCCGTAAGTCCGGCAGCAATTTTTAAGCTATTGCCACGTCTTCTCATCAGTAGTCTTAATAAGGACATAAAATAAAAAACTTCAAGGCTGCTTAATACGAAAGCTGTGCCTGCCGTCTGTGCTTTAATATATTGGAGTTTGGGAAACACTTTGTTGATTGCCGCCCCGAGGAAACCGCTCAACGGCATAAGAATTTCCGGAAGCACTCTCGAAGGATTCCAAAAGGTAGGCCATGGAATCGGAATTCTAGTATAAGCTATATAGGACCAATCATCATAGTCAAGGACGACTTGCGGATGGCAACTATAAGAAAAGCAGAAAAAAAGCAAAAACATCCCAATTCCAAATATTGCTTTCGCCATGCTTACTCTGTGCTTTTTGATCATATTCTTCATTTCTTTTTTCCTGTGCTTACTTTATACATAAATTATCTTTTTCATGTTGAAAGTAGTTGGTAGCCTGTGTTAAACTGTAATTGAATTATCTTCATATTAGCAAAAGGAGCAGTAATGAGCAAACTTTTTTCTTGGAAAAGGACAGCCGGCGCCATTTTTATTTTGATTTTTCTTGTGATGCTGGTTCTTAATTTTTTGACACCGTTGGTCTCAGATGATTTTGTTTTCAGCTTTCGAAGTGACGGGGGAGGCAGAATCTCTTCTCTTTCGGACATTATCTGGGGGCTGTCAGAGCACTGGGTGCATGCAAATGGAAGAATTATCCCCCATTTTTTCGTCTATATTTTTCTAATGATGCCAAAAGCCATATTCAATGTTATCAATGCAGGAGCATGTACGCTATGCGTGTGGCTTTTCTATTCATTTTACCGTTCCAAAGACGATTTGAAAAATCTCATTCTTCTGATCTGCGGCATATGTATGCTTTGGTGTTTCATCCCGGCATTTGGAGAAAACGTATTATGGTTAACTGGGGCTTGCAATTATCTTTGGGGCATGGTCATCTATCTGGCATTGCTTCGGCAGCTCTATCCTATATTTACAGGAAAAACCGGCTTTCTCACTGAATACCGCTCTTATACAAAGAAGGCCGCATATATTGTGCTTGCATTTATTGCCGGGTTTTATTCAGAAAACGGAGGCAGTTCTACAATATTTATTTTTGTCTGTCTATTCATTGTCGGAAAGATTTTCCGGAGAAAAATTCCGGTAACTTTTTATCTGTCTTTTATCGCGCTTTGTGCAGGCTTCCTCCTAGTTGCCACGGCACCGGCTGTAAAAAACGGCCGTCTCAACGGTCTTTCCTTTTCGGATATTGCCGATTCTGTTCAAGAATGCATCTTGATGCTGAAACAATACGCATCGATTCCGCTCTGCATCTATGCAGGTGTTCTTGCTCTCAGCCTTGCAAATCACGTTGAATGGTCCGAAATTCTCTTTTCGCTGGTTCTTGTTTTGGGCGGCGTCATTTCTGTTGCCGTTTTTGCCGTAGCACTTTACTTGCCTCTCCGCTCTTTCCATATTATCATCGTTTATACTTCTCTTGCAACGCTTCTGCTGTTCTCTGCTCTTTGGAAAACGGGTGAAATTCGGTTTGCATCTATATTAACGGGGATTATGGCTATCGTTTTCGCCTTCAGCTTTGTACTCGGCGTCGGCGATAACTGTGCCCTGTATCTCCAATATCGAGCACGTGTATACACCATTCATGAGGCGCTTGAATATGGCGAGGACTCCGCTTGGATCGATCCCTATCTTTCCAGTACGTCTTATACTGCAGTGGCTGTAGAGCAACTTGATTCGTCTGCGGGAAATTGGTATAATGATTTAGTTGCCAAATATTATGGGCTTAATTATATTTGGGGGGAGTCGCTGTCCTGATCTCATTTTGACAAGGGGTTGAATCATGAAGCTTTTAAGTGTCATAATTCCTGTATATAATGTAGAGAAATATTTGGATCAATGCATTCAATCCGTCTTGTATCCGGATGAGAGCAACTATGAGATCATACTGGTAAATGACGGATCGACGGATTCCTCCCTTGAAATTCTTGAACGCTATCGTGCACTTTATCCTAAACTGGTTTTCGTTGTCAACAAACCGAATGGAGGTCTGGGTTCCGCACGAAATGCAGGTCTGTCGTACTCCGATTCCAAGTACGTTATATTTCCCGACAGTGATGATTATCTTATTCCGGGCGCACTTCCGGAAATACTTCAAAAGTGTCAGGATGAATTTGATATCTGTTTTTATGATGCTGACGCCGTTCTGGAAAATGGAACAGCAATCGAACACATCTGTGGAGCCGGCTCTTCAGGCACATTTTCATTAGAATCCTATCCGGATATCATCTTTGCCCGTGCGAACGCCTGGAACAAGATCTATCGCAGGAGTCTATTTTCTGACAACAGCATACGTTTTCCCGGCAGGGAATGGTATGAAGATATTTCTACAATTCCAAAGCTGTATCTTCACGCTTCTCGGCTTGAATATCTGCCTGTCACTTGGTACTGTTATCGAATGCGTGCCGGATCTATTATCAATTCAAAAAACATCGAGCGAAATTTGGAGATTATTTCAGCCGTCGATTCTACGCTGGAATATTATTCATCTCATAATGCCTTTGAGAAATACAAGCCTCAGCTTCTCTACCTTACTTACTATAATGTGTTCCTAACTGCGAGTGTCCGGGTAAACCAAATGGATCCGCAATCGCCTTTACAAGAAAAACTAATTCAATATTTTCTGGATAAATTTCCGGATTACCAAAAGAATCCGTACATAAAAACACTTCCCATAAAGTATAGATTACTGAACTCATTGATTTTTCACAGGAAACGCCGGCTATTGAAGCTAGTCATGGCTGTTAACCGGAATTTAAAGACTCATACATAACTCCAGTTCAGTGTGTCATTATTTTCTTCAATTTAAGCAAGGAAGCTGACAAATCGCTTAGGCCATTATAATTCAGCCACATTACAATTTTTCGATTCGTTGGTTCTTTCAAGAAATTACCGCACTGCATCAGGTCAGGAATTGCACTTTTGGCATAATCTCTCAGCTTTCGGATCACTGTTTTTCTGTCCCCTGTTTTTTGTGCACTGACGCGGTTGATTGCATCAAGAACCACGGCATCGAGCACTAGCCCCTGAAATTCATTATCTTTTAATTTTCCGTTCTCTTCTCCATATTTACGAATATGGTCGAGGATCTTAATGATATCCAAGTTCTTGACCGAATTGGCATTATTCATTGTTGATACGTGGCCGCATCGATAATAATACAGCGGTTCTCGTAAGAAAACAATTTTTTGGGCCATTAGCAGCGCCTTACCTGAAAACTCAAAATCTTCATACCACAGTCCTTCCGGGAAACGGATATTCTGAATCAGTTCGCGCCGAAAAAGCTTGTCCCAAACAGCGCCCACCGCTGAAAGGGGCGTCTTTCCATCATGGAAGACATCATAGCACTGCCCTTTTTCGTCGATCCGATTTACGGCACATACAGCAATATCTGCCTGCTCCTTACGGGCCGCTGCATAGAGTTTTTGATACATGTCGCTCGACACGTAGTCATCGCTGTCTACAAAGCCGATATAATCTCCCTGAGCCATTTCAAGTGCAATATTTCTTGCCCTGCCCTGGCCTCCATTTTTCACGTGGATCACGTGAAAAATGTCAGGCCGGTTTTTTTTATATTCTTCACAGATTTCAGAAGAACTATCCGTCGAACCGTCGTCTACAAGAATTGCTTCATAGTCGTCAAACTTCAGTGATTCAAGAGAGTCCAGGCATGTACGCAAGTAGGCCTCTGCATTATATACCGGAACAACAATACTGAGTTTCATCCTTTTTCTGCTCCTTTCTGCATTTCCAATGCCGTTTCACAAAAAATCATTCCTGAAACTACAGCCAAATAAATCGATGCATTCGGGCGGCGGAAGATCTGCCCGGAAAAATATCCCAAACCGAGCTCAATGGCAAAACACATCAGTAAGCAGAAGTTCCGATTGGTCAAGACTGTCCGGAACCGTTCCTTAAGCAGGCGGAGAATGCGCAGGAGCATAACTGCGCAAAGAAGAACATATACAGCCAGGCCGTAATAACCAAGATAGTAGGCAATCGCATACCAGTCATTTTCCAAATCATTTCCTTTTTCTGCGCCGATGGAATCGTATTCGATGCCGAAAAGCCGGGTGAAAAGATCACTGTCATGGAAAATAAAGCCGACATACACCTGCTTCATATCCCGTGTGTCTCCGAGGACAGCAGCGCTGATCGTGCCGTCATAGGCACGGATGATCCGGTCAAAATCATACACTCTTCCCAGGATATCCACTTCGCCATAAACGAAGGTCTTGTAATAATAAACAAGCTTGTCGTGAACGACAGGATCCGACAGCTTTTCTTCCAGGGGCATGCTGTAAATATCGTAGCCCAGATCTGCCATTTCAGCCGCGAATTCCTGCTCCCGCGTATCAAAACGGGAGTTTTTATAAACGTCCATCTGATTGCGCGGGGAGACCGGGTATAAGATACAGGCCAAAGCTGCCATTGCAAGCATTGCTGCGAGGGAAACGGTCTGATACCGATCCGGCTTTTTTCTTATAAGGATCGAGCGAATCAGCAAAAAAGCAGGATATCCGACCATAATGGCATAAAGCGTCATATAGCAGGCGCGCGTGCCATTGGAATAGAGAAGCGTAAAAACAATGACCGGGCAAAGCACATTCCAGACGATTTTTTTTTGTGATGCCCCGAAATACGCTGCGAACATACAGACCAGCGCAAGAATATCGCTGTGACAGCAGCGGTTGTCCGAAATCACCCACCCGGAAATTCCAAAGCCTTCGCTATAGGTCGAAGTCGCGGTTCCTGTTATGCAGGAGAGGAGGATCAGCCCGCCCTCCAATAAAAAGCAGCATAAAATGCCGCGTACGGCCTGGTCACACAGTTTGCGGGAGGAGATCATATCACAGCAGCAGATCGCCATTACGGGAAGAAACGCCATACGAAGAATATTTTTCCAGTCGCTCACAACGCCTGTATATCCGTGCAGTGCACAGTTGACAATATGTAGAAGAAACACGGAGGCAACTGCTGCAAAGGACGCACAGACCCACACTTTTTTCTTTTTTATCGCATTTAGAAAGACGGCGCCGCCAAATCCAAGCATAATCGCAAGACGAATATAACCGGAAACCGTCCCCGCTTCGTTTTGCGTCCAATAAGCGATCACATCCAGAAGCGGCTGAGCAATCAGGAGCAGAAACAGCCAGTTGTTTTTCAATTTTTGAATCATTGCGGCACCGCCTTTTGAATGAATACTGTTATTATATCACGCAAAGAGAATAAAGAAAAGGCGCTCTCTTTCGAAAGCGCCCAATTCTTTGGAATTACAGCTTCTCTTTGATCTTGGCAGCCTTGCCAACACGATTGCGCAGATAATACAGCTTAGCTCTGCGGACTTTGCCCTTGCGAACCGTCGTTACACCGGCAATCGAGGGAGAATGCACCGGGAAGACCTTCTCGCAGCCAACACCATAAGAGATACGGCGAACGGTGATCGTCTCATTGATGCCGCCATGCTTTCTTGCAATAATCGTGCCTTCGAATGCCTGAATACGCTCACGGTTGCCTTCCTTGATTTTTACATCAACACGCACCGTGTCGCCGACATTCATTTCGGGGAGCTCAGGCTTCATATACTTCTCGCTGAGCGCTTTGACCAGATCCATAATTCTGAATCCCTTTCTCGTATAGACGTTCTTAAACTGTAGGGCATACAGCCTCAGCCAGCGGACCGCCTTTCTTCTTACATGCAAACCGCATGCTCAGTAAGAATAGCACAGAATCAGATATATTGCAAGGATTAATTGGCCAGTGCATAGAATTTTTGTAAGATTTCTTGATTGTATTGAGCCAAATTGTCCGGTTGCTTTGCTTTTTTTTCTGCCTTAATAATTGCTAAAGACAGGTCAGAGTATCCCGAAAGTCCTTTTGAGTACGCCTCCAAATTTTTGGAGCAATAGAGCGGCAACCCTATCACTCTCGCTTCCATAATGTTTAATGGCTGCCCTTCATAGCGTGATGTTGAAACAAATGCATCCATTTTCTGCATATAAGCATAAGGGTTTTCTTTGTTTCCTAGAAAAGTGACATTATTCGCGATCCCGTTACGTGCGCATTGCGCTTCCAGTGCTTTCCTCTCCGGGCCATCTCCGATAATATAGAGGCAAACATCCTTTCTGTTACTGAGAACCGTTTTAAACGTCTCCAGCATGATATCATACCCTTTCTGATGGCAAAGCTTCCCTAATGCAACGAAATTTACTTTTTTCGAATCAATAACAAGATCCGGAGTCCCTTCCTGCGCTTTTTTTTGAATCTCATTGGCATCAATATAATTTTGGATGACCGTAAAACTTTTTTCGGAAATACCGGATAAATCTTTAAATGGCTGAATCAATGCCTCAGAGCATGGGATGAACGCATCAAAATAGCGAAACTTCCCTTTAAATGCATTCCAAAGCACCCTGTATTTCCACTCTTCGCGATATTTGATCGCAACGTTATTGTGGATCCACATAATTCTCTTCTTCGCAGGAATCGTGGCCGCCGCTAGCGCGCAAGACATTTGATAGGAATTAAAATCAATCGCAAGATCATATTCGTCGACTTCTGTATACGAAAAATCAAACCGGAACAAGTGATGCGCTGTTTCAAAGGGAAGAAATTTGTAAAAAGAAGGCATTTTTTTCAAATAAAATACCTTAACTTTCGACGGCAGTTCTGCTCCCCAAAAATTATTAGCGCTCATCAGAAACAAATGCACACAGATGTCGGGATTCCTTATGTTCTTTAATAAATTTGCCAGTGATTTCTGAATTCCGCCCACGCCCAAATCTTCTTGAAAGACAGCTATATATTTCATAATGTTTTATCGATAAATACGCATATCCGCATCATATGTCTCAATTCTTTGAAATACCGCAAAATCCGGTGCAATCTCCGGGGCTTTCTGACGCAGCGTCTCGGCGATCAGGTCCGGATTGAACGTTGGCTCCTGGGCAGATACCGTCATCCGGACAAGCACCATTCCGCTCCCTGCTTCAAATAAGATCTCACGAATAGCGGGGATAATATCAAATTCAGAAAAGCCTTTCTTGCTTTTCTTCGTGATTACGATCGAATTCCGGGCAAAAAATGCGCTCAGGGCCTCCGCCATCGCTGCCGGATCCCGGTCATCGTATTCCAGTCGGCCCTCCAGCTGCAGCCATTTCAGCTCGGCTGCCTTGCGGCCCGTTTTATAGACTTCGATCACTTCAATTCCTTCCGGAAGGGCCTCGGTCAGCCGATGCGGAAGCTCATCGAGATTGGCATCTTCCTGAAGGCGAAAGTCCATGATCTCGCACACGCTTGCCGTACCTACGGAAAGAGGGAGCACAATCGAGATAATCGGATGCGGATTAAAACCCTCGGAATGCGCGAGCTTGTAGCCTGCCCGGGAAAAGCCGCGCTGCATGGTGTGCATCAGGTCAAGGTGGGAGATATAGATCGCACGTCCGGTCTTCCGGAATCGGATCCTTAATTTATCCATCGCATTTGCCCCCTTTCAGCTTTGCAGCCGCTCCGCAGCCGGAGCAACCCTTGCGGCAGTCCGGTGAAAGCTGCGCACGATAGGCCATTTCCCTTTCATGAATCAGGTGCTGTTTGCGCACCCCAACATCGATCATATCCCACGGCAGGACTTCATCATTGCTTCTTTCCCGGAAAGCATAAAATGCGGGGTCGATTCCCGCTTCCGCAAAAGCGCTCATCCAGTTGTCGTAAGAGAAGAAGTCGCTCCAGGCATCGAGCCGGTCTCCTTTGCGCCAGGCAAGCTCGATCGCGTCCGCAACGCGGCGGTCCCCTCTTGAAAGAACCGCTTCGATCAGGCTTGTCTCCGCATCGTGCCAGTTATAAACGACATTTCGTGCCGTAATCGAAGAACGGAGCAGATTGACGCGGCGCAGATACTCCTTGGGTTCGATCTGCCCTTCCCATTGGAAGGGAGAATGCGGCTTTGGGATAAAGCAGGAGGTAGAAATGGTAATTCGGACGCCGCGATTTTTATTTTTTGCATACTGACGCCAGCAATGGAGCACCTGATCAGCCATTTCCGCGATGCCGACGATATCCTCGTCTGTCTCCGTGGGAAGGCCGAGCATATAATAAAGCTTTACACTGTTCCAGCCGCCGGCAAAAGCAATGCGGCAGGTATTCAGAACATTTTCTTCCGTCACATTCTTATTGATCGCGTCCCTCAGCCGCTGGCTGCCGCCTTCCACGGCAAAGGTCAGCCCGCTTTTGCGGACGCGCTGCAGCTTTTCCATCAGTTCCATGGAAAAGTTGTCTGCACGCAGAGACGGAAGCGCAATGCCAATGCTTCTCGGCTCACAATATTCCAGCAAGCCGTCGCACAGCGGACCAAGCTGGCGGTAATCGCTGGAAGAAAGTGAAAGGAGCGTAATATCTTCATAGCCTGTATTCTTCAGGCTCTCGATCCCCTGCTCCAGCAGCGTCTCCGGTTTTTTGGAACGGATCGGGCGATAGATGTGTCCCGCCTGACAAAAGCGGCAGCCGCGCACGCAGCCACGGAAAAGCTCCACATCCACGCGATCCTGGATTACTTCCGTAGACGGAACGATCGGATGTGTCGGGAAGGGCGATGCATCGAGATCCCGGACGATCCGCTTGCTCACCTTTTCCGGTGCGCCGTCTTTTGCCGCAATTTTTGCAACCGTCCCATCCGATGCATATGAAATTTCATAGAGGTCCGGCACATAGATTCCCTCGATCTTTGCCGCCTCTTTCAGGAAAGCTTTCTTGCTCCACCCTTCCCGCTTTGCCGTACGCAGCAGGGCGAGGAGCTCGTTGTTCATTTCCTCCCCTTCCCCAATTACGCAAAGATCCATAAAGGGCGCAATCGGCTCGGCGTTGACACAGGCAGAGCCTCCTGCAAAAACAAGAGGAAGAAGGCTCGGACGATCCTTGCTGCGAAGCGGAATGCCGGACATGGCAAGCATATCCAAAACCGTGGTATATGCCATCTCATAGCCAATGGAAAAGGCAACCGCGTCAAAGCTTCCGACCGGATCTCCGCTCTCCAGGGTATAGAGGGGGATCTCTGCCTTCTTCATCTCCTCGTACATGTCGCTCCAGGGAGCGAACACGCGCTCACACCAGACATAGTCCAGGCTGTTCATGGTATGGTAAAGGATCTTCATCCCCAGATTAGACATACCAATCTCATAGGTATCCGGGAAGCAGAAGGCAAGCCTCAGATCAACCGCATTTTTATCTTTCAGGATCTCATTATATTCCCCACCGGTGTATCTTGCCGGTTTCTGTACTTTAGGGAGGATTCGTTCAAGTGCTTTATTCATTGTATCGTCCAATCTTGTAAATCACTTCTTATGATGCTATAGATTGTAATATAATTTTTCCCATTTTACAACAAAAACAAAAACTCAAGTTTCTTTAACAAGAAACTTGAGTCATGTGGTCGGAGTGTGGAGATTTGAACTCCAGGCCTCTTGGTCCCGAACCAAGCGCGCTACCAGCTGCGCTACACCCCGAAAGCTTGGTTATTATATTCCAAGCTCTTGCTTTTGTCAAGAAGAAATTTTAAACAATCCGGAGACTGCAATTTCTCTTTAATCATAATTATGATAATAATAGGTGTCTAACGCATATCCGGCCGAATATGTCGGGTTTACGATATGATCCTGTACCAGGTTTCCTGCGGAGTCATAGACCAGCCGGTGGGTCAGCGTGCGAATGCCTTTTCCGGTATCGTCCTCAAATTCTTGCTCTTCATGCGTAAATTTGATCTTGTATCCTTCCCGGTCTTCATAGGCAGGCTCGATCACGCGGTCGTAGTCATAGATCGTGCTGTAGGAATTATCGAATTCGATCGGCATAAAATCATCGTCTTCCAGGGTTCCCCAGATCTCAACGGTTACTGTTTTAAACGGCTTTCCGTCCTTCTCCGTTTCCTCACAGTAAGCAATGATCTTGATCGGATAACTCTTGTTGTTTTTGAACTTAAAGTCGATCGTGCGGCCGCCGCCCTCCGGAATCGTGACCGTGGCGTCCAGGCCGAGCTGAATATAGTTCGGAGGATAAATATGGCTGGTATGGCTCGTGACATCCAGGAAAGCAAACAGGGCAGAAGCGTACAGCGTAGTAGAGACCTGGCAGATCCCTCCGCCGATTTCTTCCTTGATATCATCGTATCCTGCATAAGCAGGAGCGGGCAGAAAGCCCCGCTCTTCCGTCCTGACGCCGACGACTTCGTTATAGGAAAATTCCTCCCCCGGATAGAGAACCACTTCGTTGATCAAAGACGCCGCAAGACGGACATTGCTGCAGCGGTTCTCTCCGGAGTTATTGTATTTCGTTGTCGTTGCACCAAGGAGATCCCGATAGAGCCGACTTTCCAGATACTCCGCAGTGACCTCCGGAACGGTAACCTCGATCGGAATGCAGACGGTATCCGCAAGCTCCGCCTGCTCCCAAAGAGACTGCGCTTCCGTTATATCGAACTGATATCCGACCGATTCCGGAATAATCGTGTAGGTGCCGTCGTTTGAAAAACGGGCATTCTGCATTTCGGAATACACGGCTTCATAGATCGCGGCAAAATCCGGACAGGCGGATTCGCCGGTCAGGCCGGTAAAGGTCAGTTCCGTTTGATTTGCAAGCAAAGCGGCTGTCACAGCTTCGCAAAGGCCATCTGAATCTAGGCGAACCGTTCCCTGGCCTTTGACCAGACGAAGCTCGCAGCTTTCCACATCAATGATATACCCATCGTCTCCCAGGAGTTCATTCACGGCATTGGCGCATTCCGCAATTTTTTCATTCAAAAACTCCGAATTCAACTTTGGGTATCGGCTGCAAATATCAGTTTCCTTCCAATGGCAGATTAGGAAGCGAAACAGATCCAAAAAAGCGTTCCCGGTTCGTCCATAACGAATTGCTGCCCGCACTGCCGTGCCTGTATCAGGCAGAACACCGGAATCCGTAAAAGGCAGATCCATCGTTATGCCGTGAATCGTCTCAACATGAAGCGTCCTGGAAGTTTTTTCTTCCCAGCCCTGACGGACAAGCTCCTGTTCGGCTTCTTCGGCATTCATTCCGCCGACGGCTATGCCGCCAATCGTCACATTTGGGAAGATCCGGTTGCCTCCGGACACGGCAAGTCCGGTCAGATAGGTCCCGACGAGGATCAGAATCAAGGCCAGAAAACCGATCCATATTCCGGAAACGGAAGTTTTTTTCTTCTTTTTTGTGCGGCGAAGTGAAGAGCTGCGTTGATCCTTCTTTTGCATATAAGTCCCCTAGGAAATACAAAGTGTTATCAGTATAACATAACCTGCCCGCCTGTGCAAGAAGTCCGGCGCACTTGCTTTTTCACTTGAGTGTGCTATAATCAACAAGCAAGCATAAAGAAAGGCTTACTGTTTCTCTTCTTATGAATTACGGTGCGATCAAAAACTGTGATATTGCCAACGGGCTCGGGTGCCGCGTATCTCTCTTCGTATCCGGGTGCACAAATCATTGTCCCGGCTGCTTTCAGCCCGAAACATGGGATTTTTCCTATGGGAAGGAATTTACCTCTGCAGAGGAAGATCTCATTCTTCAGCTTCTTGTCCCGGCTTATATCCGCGGCTTAACGCTGCTTGGCGGAGATCCTTTTGAGCCGCGGAATCAGAGCGCGGTCCATCATCTGGTAAAGCGGGTTCGGGCCGAGTTGCCCGAAAAAACGATTTGGGCCTATTCCGGATTTACCTATGAGATGCTGACCACTTCCGGCGCTTATCCCCACACGGATGTTACCGATGATCTGCTTGCCGGCATCGATGTTCTGGTGGACGGACCATTTGTTGAAGCTAAGAAAGATCTCTCGCTTCGTTTCCGCGGATCGGCCAATCAGCGTGTGCTCGATCTGAAGCTGACGCGGGAAAAGAACGCTCCCGTTCTTTTACAATTTTAAGCAAAGAAGGAAACTGAAATGGAAACGCTCTATCATGTACTCAATATCGCGCTGATCATAATCGGGATCATTATCCTTGTAAAAATTCTCTCCGCTCCGATCCGCTGGCTGTTTAAGTTGCTCATCAACGCCGTCGTCGGACTAGTCGGTCTTTTTGCCGCTAATCTTTTACTCAGCACCTTCTTTGGGGTTGCGTTAGAGATCAACGTGATCAACGTTCTGGTAACAGGCATCTTCGGGATCCCCGGAGTTGCCGTATTGATCGCGCTGAAATTTCTTCTCTGATCTCTCCCGCATAATAATTAAGCCGCTCAACGGAGCGGCTTAATTATTTTTATGGCTCTTTCCGATAACTTTTTATTGCTTCCGATACTTCTTCCAGCATTACCCCTCTCGACGCCTTTACGAGAACGGCATCCTTTTCATGGACGAGATCAAAAACAGAACTTAAAAGTGCATCTTTCGACTCAAACCAGGCGGCACCCGAGCCGTAAGCTTCCGCCATATATTTTGCCAACGGGCCTACCGCAATCAGGAGCTCGATCCCCAACGATTTTGCCAGGGCCCCCATGTCACGATGCATCTGATCGGTATGTTCGCCAAGCTCCAGCATATCGCCAAGGATGGCCACCTTCCTTCCGGGAAGAAGGGCCAGGGACCGAAGCGAGGATGAGAGAGAATCCGGGTTGGAATTATAGCAGTCATCAATCAGACGGAAACAGCCGGTGTCCACGCAGGCAAACCGCCTTCCGCAGGGGCGATAATTTTCGATCCCGCGCATGATCTCCCCGTCTGTCAAGCCAAGAGCAAAGCCGGCCGCTGCTCCCTCCAGGGCCGCATAGACCAGATGCTCGCCGAAACCGGGGATCCGGACTGGAAAGCTGCGATCTTCATAAGAGATCGTGCACTGCATAAAATCGTTTTGCATCCGGCAGATCCGGGACGCCCGAACCGCACAGTTCTCTCCCAGGCCATAATATATTTTTCTTTGGCTGCAAGTGAGAGAGGTCAGCATTTCGTCGTCTCCATTGAGGAGAAGAAGCGCATCCTCACTCATGGATTCCAAAACTTCCGTTTTTGCACGCCGAACGCCTTCCAGATCCCCAAGAAATTCCAGATGCGCATGCCCGATATTCGTAAAAAGGACAATATCCGGCCGCACCATCTTTCCCAACCGGCGCATCTCTCCAAAATGATTGATCCCCATTTCCAGAACGCCAAATTCGTGCTCCTTCCGGATTCGGGAAAGCGAGACGGGAACGCCGATGAGATTGTTTAAATTCCCCTCTGTTTTATAAAGAGAAAATCGCTGCTCCAGAACAGAAGATACCATCTCTTTCGCGGTCGTCTTCCCGACGCTGCCTACGATACCAAGCAGGGGGATCTTCAGCCTTGAGCGGAAAGCGGCCATGAGCTTCTCCAGGGCCTCCTGAACGCTGTCTACCAGAAGGATCATTCCATGCTCCTCTCCCTGAGGCAGCTCTTCACACAGGGCACAGATCGCTCCCCGGGCAAAAGCCGCAGGAACATACCGGTGGCCGTCTGTCTTTTCTCCGCGATAGGCCGCAAAAATAGCGCCCGGCGTTACACTGCGGCTGTCAATGCAGACTTCTTTTATCTCCTGTTCCGGATCTCCGGCACCATAGACCGAGCCGCCGCAGATTGCGGCGGCTTCGGAAATCGTAATGTCAAACATGCTTCCGAGAATCAGGACACAATATCATCCGAATTGAACGGGTCACCGCACTCCGGGCAGAATTTCGGCGGATTGGTCGGATCCTCAGGAACCCAGCCGCATTTGTCGCATTTATATTGAAGCGCTCCGGCTGGCTTCTTCGTCCCGCATTCCGTGCAGAACTTTCCCTGATTGGCGCTGCCGCAGGAAGGGCAGTACCATGCATTTGCTGCGGTCTGCGCATTCGCCGACGGCTGTGTTCCGATCCCGTAGAGAGAAGATGCCTGGAAGCCGCCTGCCTGAGCAGCCATATTCATGCCATAAAACGCCGTTGCCGCGCCTGCCGTATTGGATGCCGCACTCTGCATAGCACTGGCCTGGGCGCCGACGAGATGAGCCGCCGCCATTGTCGGATCCTTGAATGCAGCATTCCGCTGCAGTTCCTTGATCATCTTCTCGTCGTCATCCGAAGCATTTACGCTGGACATGCCCGCCGAGACGACTTCGATTCCCCGAAGCTCCTTCCACTTGGAGCTGAGCGCATCGTTCAGCGCCTGAGCAAGCGCTTCGGTATGGCCGGGAAGCGCCGAATAACGGATTCCCATATCCGAGATACGTGAGAAAGCCGGCTGAAGCGCCGTCAGAAGCTCTGACTTGAGCTGGCTGTCAAGGGCCGAGCGGCGATAGACATCGGAGATATTTCCGCAAACGTTCGTGTAAAAGAGGATCGGGTTCGTGATGGCATAGCTATACTCGCCATAGCAGCGAATGCCGATATCGATATCGATCCCCGCATTTTTATCAACGACGCGGAAAGGTACCGGATGGGGCGTTCCATACTTGTTTCCGATGATCTCCTTGACATTGAAGAAATAAATTCTCTGATCCTTGGCAGCCGTACCGCCAAAGGTAAAACGCTTCCCGATCTGCTGAAACACCTGAGCAACCGAATCGGCCAGATTCCCCGTAAAAACAGAGGGCTCCGTCGACATATCGTAGATATACTCGCCCGGCTCCGCGCAGAGATCAACGACCTTTCCCTGCTCCGTGATCATCATGCACTGTCCATCCGCAACGGCGATCACCGAGCCGTCCGTAATAATATTGTCGCTGCCGCGGTTGTTGCCGGTGACTTTTTTCCGGCCTTTTGCAACCAGAATGTCAGAACTCAAAGAATCACAATAGAAAAATTCCTTCCACTGATCCGCAATAACGCCTCTTGCCGAGCCGGCCGCTGCACTGATAAGTCCCATATCGTTGAATCTCCTTTATTAAAATTAGATTGATTTAACCGTTATTGATAGAACTGGGCATTATACTGCTTAATTTTCTCCATTTCCGCTGCAGCCTCTTCGCTTCGGTCATACTTCCAGCGAAGAACATAGCTGCTGTCCGGAGCCATTTTGTACATATCCTTTCCGGATACATAGCTGAGTTCTGCGTCGAAAATATAATTGACCCCGTCGATCTCAATCTCGACCCAGCCGTGTTCTGTCATTGCCCCGGCGGTGTCGGAATCCTGAGGAATGATCCCGCTGTACTCGATGGCATCATATTGCAGAGCTCTCGCAAGTTCACAGAAGGATGCAGCAAAGCCATAACAATTCCCGTATCCTTCCGTGAGAGTGCTGAGCGCTTCCTCTGCCGCCCAGCCGGTCTCACCGACGTCATAAACATTTCCCTTGCGATAGCTGATATTCTTTACCACATACTCGAAGGCGGCACGGAGCTTTTCCTCCTGCGTCATGTCGTCCGTGGTGATCTCCTGCAGAATGTCCGAAATGATCTCATCGAGTTCGGAATTGCCGGATGTATACCTTCCGGCCTCGTCGAACAGAAGATTCCCGACCTTGGTATCGATGGCAAGAGAGCCGTCCTCCTGCACATAATAGACGGATCCGTTGATCGTATTGAACCCCGGCTCAAACCGGCTCGTCTGTTCCACGTCCGTCCATTTCTCTCCGCTTTCCGTCTGCTCGGCCTGATGCGAAAGTGCCGCCTCGGCGAAATCCGAATACCATTCAGCATTCGGACTGGCGTCGGGAACGGCCGCAAAAATGCCTTGGAGCGTTTCTTCATCTGCCGACCGGCCAATCAGCGCATTGATCATTTGGGCTGCCTCGCAGCGTTTGATGGGATCGGACGCATTCTTGATTCCGTCCGTGCAAAACTCCGCAAGAGGCCAGACTCTGCATGCCATGTCGAACAGCTCCTGTCCGGTAACCGAACGATCCGGGTAAAGCTTTTTCCCATCGATTAGCGCAAGGCTTTTCGCGAAAGCGGCCGCCGCTTTGTAAGAAGCCTTCCTTGGAACATCGGAATAACTCTCGCTTCCAGTCGCAGGAGAACCGGAGAGAATGTAAAAAAGCTGAACCGCTTCCGCCCGGGTCAGATCGTCAGACGGCCGATAAAGCCCGTCCTCGTCCGCAAGGAGATACGCATCGTGTTCTCCCTCCGGGCAGGCAACTGCGTAAACTGCCTGATAGACGGTATCCTTCTCCGCCGTCACAGTATCGGTGGCAACCATATCACCGGCAGCATTTTTCCACCCCTCGAAAGCATATCCCTCCGCTGCCGCAGGAATGGGGAGCTGCACTTCCGTACCGCGGCTCACCGTGCATGCTCCGATCTCCTCGCCGC
>R17__coassemble_126_pt1 | contig 77587 bp, 67 predicted proteins | sample R17__metabat2_high_PE_024 | metagenome-assembled genome bin R17
TCCAGAAGCGATGCCTCCGAAGACTGCGTCATTGCCTGCACGCTCGTCTCCTCAGTTTCTTCCTCCGGTGCTTCCGAGAAATAAGCATTTACAGTAAGAGGACGTGTAACCTGGCCAATTTCGACGGCTTCTTCCAGGTTTTCATCATAAGTCTCGCTGCCCTTGGAGGTGATGGTGGTGAGCTTATCGGCTTCGTAGCCGTCATCTGCCACAAGGAGGATTTCAGGTGCTTCATAAGCGGCGATGACTGTTTTGTCGCCGTCGGAGAACAGTTCGCCGTTGAATTCGATCTGGCCTTCGCCCTGCAGGACGTTGAAGGTAACATCTTCCATGACGAGCTTTTCCCACTGTGCGGTAAAGGTGACGGATTCTGTGACCGTATATTCGTCCCCTGCCGCATAGGCTGCGCCGTCTTTGCTGCAGGTCCAGCCTGTAAACCGATAGCCGGTCTGCTCGGGTGCGGGGAGCGTCAGAAGCGTATTGCGCTCCACCGTTTCGCTCTCGAGCGCTGTTTCCGCATAGTTCACTTCGCAGAGCGTACTCTCAAAGGTCACGGAAAGGGCATAGTCTGCCCCGGTGTCCTCCAGCTTCAGCGCCATTGCTATATCTTCCGAGATCAGGACGCCGTCAAGAGAAAGCGTCATGACAGAGATCTCATAATTGCTGAGAGGCAGGATATACAGCAGTATGCTTCCGCCTTCCGGAATCGTCAAGATCGTTCCGGAGGAAAGCGGTTCTCCCTCTGCCGTAGTGACCGTGCCGCCTTCATTGAAAACGAGGGCAACCTTGCTCGGGCTCTTGACTGCAGGCTCCTCGGCGATCTCTGTCACAGTTTCTTCCGGCTGAGCGGGCTCAGCGGCTGCTTCGATCACAGGCTCGGAAGAACCCATGTCCTCCTGCTTTCTCGTATAATTCACATTGGCGTCGCAGCCGGGTGCAATATAGGGCTCGAGCTCGCCGTTGTTATAAAACGTGCCGGAGCAGATCTGAATGCTTCCGATGGAAGCCGGGTCGGCAGAAGAATAGATCTCATCGCCGTTATAGGTTCCGTAAACAAAGGTCTGGTTTGCCGTCCAGGAAACATAGGCGTTTCCGTCAAAGACAACGGACGGTTTTTCGATGCTGCCGTCAAGCAGCTGCGAGCCGTCCTGCAAAACGGCAAACACGGCATCATACTGTCCGCCGAGGATTCTCGTTCTGCCCGAAGCCGAGTCGACCGTATTCCCGGCCTCGTCTCTCTGCTGGTAGGCCTTGGTCAGGATCGTGCCTGAGAAATAAGCCTCTGTGCTGCCTGTAATCGTAAGCTCACCGAAATTTTCCACTCTCTCACAGGCAAGGCAATAGCTGCCGAGATCCAGCGTGATCTTCTGATCTTTCCCGATAACGACCTTTTGGTCATAACCGACCGGCCAGTCAACCGTAACGATCGTGCCCTCATTTCCGGCAGCATTGATTGCATCCTGAAGGAGCGCATACGAAGTGCCGTTTACCGAAAAGCACTTCAGGCGGGTGTCCTCTTCCTCCGGTACGGTCTCACTCGGCTCGGCCGTTACCGTTATGTTCTCTGCTGTCGCAGGAGTCTCCGTTGTCTCTGTTTCTTCTGTTTCTTCTGTTGTCTCAACGGTCTCCGGAACCTGCTCCTCGATAATTTCAGCAGCTTCCTCCACGACGGATTCCGGATCGGCTTCGTTTTGGTCTTCACTTGAAGCTTCCGGAGCCGGTTCGGCTAATGTCGTGATTTCTTCGCCGGATACCTGCACCTCTTCCGTCACTTCCTCCGCCAGACCGGCGGGGACGAGGGAGAGCAGCATGCACAGGATCAGCAGAACGGAAAAGATCTTGCGAACAGTCATTGTTTCTCCTCCTGGGGATTGCCTTTATAAATTCATTTTCTCCGCTACGGGAAAATGCAAAAATTCAACGTATATTATACAACAATTTGGCAAAAAGTCTATGTCATTCATTTGTTACTATTATTTATGTTTCCATAATTATGTATACTTTCCATAAAAAGGCCGCCTCGGTTCGGAGGCGGTCCGGATCTCAGCCTTTCAGGCCGTGATTGTAGATCTTTTTCTCGAGGGCAAAAATGCGGTCGCTGAACTTGCCGGGCTCCAGAGTTTCAAAGGCTTCGGCATAGATCTCCATGCGGCTGTCAAGCATGTCGATCTGAGAGAGGAGCTCCGCTTCCGCCGTACAGGGGACGACGGCGGCGCCGAATTCGGGCTTGCCGTGGTGCGAGAGGAGCATGTGCTGCAGAAGCATGATCTTTTCCTGCGGAGTGCCGAGCTCCGTGCCAACCCGGCCGATCTCCTCCGCACCCATGACAAGATGGCCGAGGAGATAGCCCTCCGTCGTCATGTCCGTCACGATGCCGAGCTCGGAGACGGCAAATTCCCGCTCCTTGGCAAAATCATGGAGAAGCGTTCCGGTGAGAAGAAGGCTGCGGTTGACGGCATAGGGGTAGATCTCCGTGCTCAGGAAGTCCGCAATGCGGAGCATGGACGTCGTATGCATCAAGAGACCGGAAAGGAAGCTGTGGTGGATGCTCTTTGCCGCCGGCAGGCGCCCGAAGGCCGCGAGATGACGGTCCAGCATGGTGGACGCGAGGAGCTTGTAGTCCTCGTCCTCCAGGGAAGCGATGAGCTCCTGGACATATTCCATCTCCTTGACGGAATCGATGGGAGCCGTCGGGATCAGGTCTTCGACGGCATAGCTGTCGCGCTCCTCGGCGAGGCGGATCCGCTTGAGGTTCATCTGCAGGCTGCCCTTGAATTCGCTCACCTCGCCGCGGATCTTGACGACCTTGCCCTCCGCGCTCTTGCCGATCGTGCCGGAATAGTCCCACATTTTTCCTTCCATGGCACCCGTCACGTCCGCAAGCGTCGCGCTGAGATAGGGCTTTCCGTTGGTGGCCGTTCGGACGGAGGCGGCCTTGAGGAGATAGAAGCCCTCGACCTCGTCTCCCGCGGCCATATAGCCGAGCTGTTTATTGTATTCCATAACGTCTCTCTTTCTTTTTTAATATTAGAAGCATTCCCGCGCTGCCCGCTCCGGAAAGCAGGAACAGGAGCAAAGGCAGGCCGGAGCTCTCGTCTCCCGTGCGGGGAGGATCATAAATGGAACAGACGGTAAAGGACGTAAGCACCGTCGATACGGAGGAATAGGAAAAGCGGAGCTGGTGGCTGCCGCGGGCGAGAGAAGCCATATAGGCATGCGTGAAGGTGACGAGGGTCTTGTTCTCGGATGTGCTGCTGAAAGTCCAGTTCAGCTGAGATCCGGTATATTGCGGAACGTACGCCCCGTCCACATAGATTCCCTGCAGCTCTCCGGAGGGGCCGGTGCAGCGGACGGTGAAAGAATCGGAATAGTCCGCATACCAGGTGCCGTCATTGTCCCGGTAATCAAACATATAGGAGACATTGTTCGAGCCGATCCCGCTGACGGTCACGCGGCAGCAGGCCTGAACGGCGCTGCCGTCTTTCGCCGTCGCATAGATATATGCCGTGCCGTTTCCGAGGGCGGTAATGGAAAATTCGCGCTGTTCCTCGTCCACCACGATCTTGACCGTCTTGCCCTCCGTGTCGGAGCAGGTCCAGGTGAGGTTCGGGTTGGAGGGCTCTGTGGGATAGAACCAGTAGCGGACCGTCCGCATGCCGTAGAGCGTGCTGAGCGTGACCGTCTCCTGGTCAAAACAGATCCGCTCGATCGTCACGGACTCTGCCGCCTCCTCCTGCTTCGGCTGGAGGCTGACGTGCCGGGCCTGGTAATTGGAAAGGACGGCAGGATCCGCTTCCGCCTCTGTCGATGTGAGGTCGGAGACAAAAAGGCGCGGGCTGTAGCCCGAGAAGGACGGGACCGAGGACATTGCCCGGCTGCCGCCTTCACAGCAGATGACGCCGCCGCTCACGGTGACAGAAGAGGAATAAATGCCGTAGCTCTCCGATGCTGCAAGCGAGGCCGATGCGGAGGCCTCTCCTCCGGCAAAGCTCACCGAGGCGGACGAAATGCCGCAGCTCTTCCCCGCCCCGGCCCCGGACGCGCTCAGCGTACCCGACGACAGGAGACTTCCGGAGCAGAAAATGCCCGTGCTCTCGCTGCTCGCGCTGCCGGCCGAGGCCGTCAGCGTGCCCGCATTGGAAATCGAAACGGCCGAAACTGCCCGGCTGATGCCGGCGCTTCCGCCGGAGACGGCAGAAAGAAGCGCCTGATATTCCACTGAGATGCTGCCCGCCTCAATGCCGATGCTTTGCGAGCCGCTGTAGCTGTTGCCCCCGTAGGCATAGACACTGCCGCCGGAAGCGGAGCTTAAGGTCTTGACTGCCAGAGAGCCGCAGCGGATGCCGCAGGAATTGGCGGTATCGCCGCCGGAAGAGGTCAGCGAGCCGTAGACCGCGATCGTCCCGCTCTCGGCGGAAATGCCGGAGGAGACGGAAAGCGCCGTTCCTGAGGCAAGCGTCATCCCCGCTCCGCCGGAGAGGGAAATGCTGCCGGAAACGGTAAGCTTTGCCGAGCCGTTAAAGGAGGTCACGGTCAGGGAGGAGGCGGAGGTGAGGCTGCCGTAGAGCACATTCTCGTCTCCGATGAGGCAGAGCGTCACGGGAGAAGATGTATTAAGGACAATGTCACCATTGACGGAAGCGTTTACAAAAGTGAGCGTATTTGTGGATGCGTCATAGCGAAGGCTGCTGTTTCCCTCGCCGAGGATCGCGTTGCAGTTCGCGTCCGTCACCTCGGTCCCGCAGACGGTAATGCCGCAGCTCTTTGTAAAGACGGCGCGGATCGTTATCGCCGAGGTCGGCATGCTCAGCGTATACGTATTCACGCCGGACGTGACCGTGATCTCTTCCTCATATTCATTTTTGCCGGAATAAAGCAGCCGCGAAAGCGCATATCCGGCCTGCGGCGCCGCCTTAATGGTAAGCGTTGTTCCCGCCGGAACAGACGAGCCCGACGGGCTGACCGTGAGCGTGCCGCCCGTGCTCTGCTGCACGGAAACGGAATAAGCCTCGCTCGCAAAGACGGCTGCCTGCATGGAGGTCTGCACGGAAGGCACCTCGGCAGTATTTGCCGTCTCCCCCTGAAAGAGTCCTCCGTCTGCCCGGGCCGGGGCGGTGAGGCAGAGACACAGCAGGAGTGCCGGAAGGATCCGGCGGACGATATTCTCTTTTTTCATTTTCCCCTCCGGATCTGATATTTCAGAAAAGTATAACACACCCCGGCTTTCTTTGCAATTATTATGTAAATTTATTTATTGCAATTTCCATGCAATTTAAGCTTGACAGGAGGAAAACGGGACGTTAAAATATGAGACTAGCGAATTGCGTAACCCACCCCTGCAGATTTTTTGAGAAAGGAGGTGTGTTTACTGCCAATGCGAACTTTTTTATGGATCATTATAGCTGTTATAGCTCTTATTATAGGTTTTGCCGCCGGCATTGTTTACCGCAAAAAGGTCGGAGAGCGTGAAATTGAAAGCGCCGAAGAAGAAGCGAAACGCATAATAAACGAATCAATAAAAAGTGCGGAGAGCAAAAAGAAGGAAGCTCTCCTGGAAGCAAAGGAAGAAATACACAAAAACCGCTCCGAGTATGAGCGGGAAGAAAAGGAACGCCGCGCAGAGCTGAAGAAGCAGGAACATCGTCTTCAGCAGAAGGAAGAATCTCTCGACAAGAAGACCGACGCCATCGAGAAGAAGACCGATACCCTCAACTCCAAGATCGCTGCGATCGACCAGCAGCAGCAGGAGATCGCCTCTCTGAAAAAGAGCCAGCTGGAGATGCTGGAAAAGATCTCCGGCTTCTCTACGGAAGAAGCGAAGACCTATCTCATCAATACCGTCCGCGACGACTGCACGCACGAAATGGCCCTGAAGGTCAAGGAGATCGAGCAGCAGGCAAAGGAAGAAGCGGACGACCGCGCAAGAGACATTATCGCGACTGCGATCCAGCGCTGTGCCGCGGACCACTCCAGTGAGATCACCGTATCCGTGGTTCCTCTCCCCAACGATGAGATGAAGGGCCGCATCATTGGCCGTGAAGGCCGCAACATCCGCAGCATCGAGACGCTGACGGGGTGTGACCTCATCATCGATGATACCCCCGAAGCGATCACCGTTTCCGGCTTCGATCCGGTCCGCCGCGAGGTTGCCCGTCTGGCGCTGGAAAAGCTGATTCAGGACGGCCGCATCCACCCCGCCCGCATCGAGGAAATGGTCGCGAAAGCGCAGCGTGAGGTCAACGCCACGGTCAAGGCCGAAGGCGAGCGCGCCGTATTTGAAACGAATGTCCACGGGCTCAACCCCGAGATCATCAAGCTTCTCGGCCGCATGCGCTACCGTACCAGCTATGGCCAGAACGTTCTCAACCACTCCATCGAGGTCGCCCACATTTCCGGGCTGATGGCTGCCGAGCTCGGCGTTGACATCGCCACCGCCAAGCGTGCCGGCCTTCTCCACGACATCGGCAAGAGCATTGACCACGAGGTCGAGGGCTCGCATGTTACGATCGGCGTTGACCTGCTCCGCAAGTACAAGGAGCACGAGGACGTCATCCATGCCGTAGAGGCGCACCACAACGATGTGGAGCCGCATTCCGTCATTGCCTGCATCGTCCAGGCCGCCGACGCGATCTCCGCTTCCCGCCCCGGCGCACGGCGTGAGAACATTGAGAACTATGTCAAGCGTCTGGAAAAGCTGGAGGAGATCTCCAAGAGCTTCCCCGGCATTGCAAGTTCCTTTGCGATCCAGGCCGGCCGCGAGATCCGCATCATGGTCAAGCCGGAGGAGGTCTCCGAGGATCAGATGGTGCTCCTTGCGCGGGATATTGCCAAGAAGATTGAAGACGAGATGACCTATCCTGGGCAGATCAAAGTGCACGTGCTCCGCGAGACCAAAGCCGTCGATTACGCAAAATAACGAGAAAAAACCACACCGTGTTCCCCCAAAGGAACACGGTGCTTATTTTTACTCTTTTTTACTCTTCCCGCCTCCGCTCGCGGCGGCAGGAGGCATACATGAGGAGGACGGCGGCACACATGGCGAGCGCTCCGGTGCTCTGCAGCAGGTAGCAGAGCGGGGCGCGGTTGGTAAAGCGCTGCACCAGGTATTCCGAAACTCCCGCTCCGACCAGCCCCAGGGCAAAAAGAACGAAGATCATCGAATAGCCGCGGAAGCGGCCGTTGGCGGCAAGAGAGGCCCTCGCATAACGGAGCAGGAGCAGCAGCAGCACCGCCGCCGCAACGACCTGCGTCAGGCTGATGAAGGAGACATACGGGTTCAGAAACTGCAGGATCCGGAAGCGCAGGACCGTGGAGTCCGAGCGCGTGGAGTCAATGACGAGCTCCTCGGCGCAGAAGAGCGCCGCCGTGATGCAGGCTGTGTGCCCATAGCGGGGGCAGGGGCGTTTCATGTGGTCGCCATGGTGCCGATAAAAGAACAGGAGCGAGACCAGAAGAAGCCCCAGCAGAAGCAGCGCCGAGATGAAATAGGATGCAAAGTGGTAGCCTGAGCCGTAGCTGTCCGAGATTCTCTCCGCAAAGGGCAGACGTTGGAAGAGCTTTGTCCGGACCGGAAGCGCGCTCCGGCAGGCGGTCGTAAAAACGTCGCTGAGGCGGATCAGCGCGGAAGCGAGCACGGCGCCGGGCGCCATTGCATCCAGCAGCTCGCCGGTCGAATCCGAGATCCCGATGCCCCGCACCAGAAGCGCCGCCGGAAGGAGGCAGAGAAGCGCGGCCGGAAGAAAATAGCTTCCGCAGGAAGGATCCGTCAGCGCGGACCAGAAGCCGTTATACTGCTCCGGATTGAAGAGATAATGCACCAGCCGCCCGCAAAGCAGGCCGAGCGGAAGCGCAAAGCCAAGAAGCACAAACATGGCGCTGCCTCTGCCGCTGTGTGCCGTATAGAGCGAATAAGAAAGGAAGAAGCCTGCCGCGATCCCGAAAACGATCACAAGAGAGCTCCAGTAGACGACGGCATTTCCTGCATAGAAGGCGATCGGGCTCATTTCTTTCCTCCTGTGCTGTCAAGGGCGGAAGCAAAATAAATAATATCGCTGACCGTCCGCTCGGCGCCGAAGTCGATCTGATTGTACGGCTCGCCGTTGAATACGAGCTCTCCGGTCTGTCCGCCGTCGAGCGTATAAGCCTGCTGCACTCCCTTGCTGTACATGATCGAGGCGAACTGAGAAATGTTGCAGCGCGGCGTGCCGGAGGGAGAATGGCTGACGGCAAGATAAAGATAGTGCAGCTGCCCGACCTGGGCGATCCCGGCGCGGGAATATTCATCGTTGATCTCGCCGCAGGGATACCAGTCGCAGCTCTGCAGTTCCCCGTCTTCCACCAGGATCGGGCCGAAGGCAATGGAGAAGAGGAAGTCGTTGTCATCCACATACTGCTGCATCTCTTCCCTGCTGTACTCTTCGCCCTTGTGGAGGAAGTGGAAATTGCCGGAGGCATCGACAAGCAGGTTGTCGATGGCGTTATACTGGCTGTACTGCCCGGTATAAGGCCACTCGTTGAAGCGGTAGACCGTGCGGTTATAGACCGTTATGCCGAGGTCGCGCTGCGCGTAAAGATCCGCATTCATGGCCACGACGGCGTTCACCTCGTCGGCAAGCTCGGTCGCAAAGGAACGGACGGAGGAGCCGTAGGTATCCTCGGTCAGCTTCCGCCGCAGCTGGGAGGCGTCCGCAATCTTCACCTCCGCGCAGGAGCAGACGCGCCCGTCGATCTTTTCCTTCCAGCAGAGGACCAGGATCGTCTCGTCGTAATAATACTTCATCGGAGTATCGCGGTAATTCTCAAAGTCGGAAGAAAAGACGACCGCCTCGTCCTCGCTGAGCAGCCCGTCCTCCCTCGCCTGGCGGATCACATCCTGCAGGACCTCCGGATCCAGCGTCTCGCCGAAGCGCGTAGCATCCGGCTCCGGAGCAACCGTGGCGGATTCCGCGATCTGATACCGGGAGGTGACTGCCTTTGTCTCTCCGAGGACCGAGACCTTCACATTCTCGGAATACTGATCGATCTGGGAGGCGATATTCGTCCGCAGCCGGGCCGAGCTCTGCGTGGAAGCGATCTCTGCTCCCGGATGGACCGAGACCGTCATCCAAAGGAGCACGAGCAGAGAGACGCAGGCAAAGATCGCGCCTGCGAAGGTGAAGAAAAAGTTTTTCAGAGGGGAATTCTTGACGTGCCCGCTCCGGGAAGTGTTCCCTGTCCGTTTTTCTCTCATGACACCGTTCCTCCGGAGAGCGCGGAAATGAGATCGCTGTCTGCCGTGATGAGCCATTCGCCGTCCCGGTAGGTCAGCTCCAGCTTCATCTCTTTCGTGGAATAATAAAGATCCGGCGTTTCAAGGACCTCGGCAAGCGCCGTACGGTAGACCTCCTCGCGCACCGACGGGAGGACGTAACCCTCCTCGTCATAGATCTCGCTGCGGTCGCGGCTTTCCGCGATCTGCCCGAGGACGATCTCCACCTTCCGTTCCACGGCCTCCTCCGCCGAGCGGACGTTCAGATAACGCAGGGCGACGCTCTGTGTGGCCGAGAGCTTGTTTTTCTCGCACTCTCCGCGCAGGGAATGCTCATAGCTTGCCTTCAGCGCATCGGACAGCATCTGCCCCTCTTCGGACGAAGGCATATTTTCCAGTCCGAGCGAGGAATAGTTGGCAAGGCACTGATAGGCCTCTTCGTAGTTTTCCGCTTCAATCGCTGCGAAGAAACGCTCCGCCGTCTCCTTGGGGTCACCGGCGGGATCGGCATAGACAGTGCCGAAGCAGGAGCCGATGACGCAGAAGGACATGCCCAGCCCGGCAAGAAGGATCGCGATCACGGCCCAGAAGCCGTTGATCCGGCCGGCGGCATTGTTGCGGAAGATGAAGACACAGGCCACGAGCGCTGCCGCGGCGATCAAAACGAGAAGAATGGTTGCTCCAGCTGACATATGAAACCTCGATCCTGCTTCTGATTTTTCCGTTTGTCCGTTCTCCTGCTCTGCGGAGACGGGAGAGGCAAAGGCAAGCTGCTCCTCGTCTGCCCGGACAGCGGCAAGGATCTCCTGCTCCGCCGTCTGCAGAGCGGCCTCGTCGGAAGCCTTCTGCTCCTCCAGACGCTCCGCCTCCTGCTGCGAGCGCATATTGGTATAGTCGCACATGACCATGCAGAACTCGGAGATCAGGTCATACGCCTTTCCGACATTATCCGTAAACACGACGGCGCAGAACGGCTCGTCGGTAAAGACGACGCCGCAGGTGTTGACATAGGTGTGGTCATATGACCCTTCGGTCTGCTGAACGAAACCGTATTTCTGGGCGATCGGATAGCGCCGTTCATACTGGTGGAAATAGGAGTACGGCTCGGCATCGAGCATATTCTCCAGCACGCCCGGGAACCGTTCCGGATCCTCATAGAGCATCTTCAGCATATAGATGAACTCGCGCGGGTTATAATAATTGTCCACCTGATAGTTCCAGCCGAGATCCTCCGAAGGGTCGTTGCCGAGATACGGGATCTGCAGCGTCTTGAAGGAGGAATATCCTCCGAGATAATTGAAGAGGCTGACGGAGCGTTCGTTGTCCGACTGGACAATGGTGCGGTACTGATACCAGCTGTAAGGGATGCCGTAGATCTCCGTGTCCATCGTCATCTCGCCGGAGGAGACCCGGTCGGCCAGGATCATGTTCAGGGGGATCTTGAACATGCTGGCGGAAACGCGGTAGGTGTCCGGGCAGATATAGTGCTCCTCTCCCGTTCCCGTATGATAATAGCCAATGCCGACGTGGCTTTCGTCCGTATCGTACTTTTCCAGAAGCTCTGCGACGAGCTCCTCCCATGTGTCGCCCTCTTCCACGGTAATGAGCGGCTCCGGCGGGGCCTCGGTGCCGTAGGTGCTGAGCACATCCCACACGGAAATATGCTTCTCCGCTGCGATCTCCTCGTCCGTCTTCCCGGACATCCACTCGTTCAGCTCGCGGGCACGCTGCAGCGCAGCGTCCAGCCCGACGTCGGTATATTCCTCGTTGAAATAGGACGCGCCCGTCCCGCACACCAGCATGCACACGGCGAGGAGAAGCAGCAGAAGCTTTCTTTTTCCTGTCATCTTGTTTCTCATCTCAGATCCGTTCCGTTCAAAGGGATGCGATCGGCGTCAGCTTCCCCTTTTTCAGAAAAAAGAAGCCCGCACGTTCCTGCCCGCAGGAAGGGACGACGATGATCTCCGTGAGCGGCGAATAAAAGGAGAGCAGCGCCCGCACTTCGTCGGTCTGCTCCCTTCCGGGCAGCATGCAGATGACCGTCCGGTCCTGGTCCGGAAATTCGTCCCCCAGGAGGGCGCAAAGGCCATAGGATACACGGGAGGGGTAGCGGTCGGCCAGAAGAGAGACGAAGTGATTCTGCGCCGCGCGCGCCTGCTCCCATTTCTCATCCTGCGTGATGCGGAAAAGCTCGTCATAGAGGAGAGCCACGGCGCTGTTTTCGCTCGGCTCGGCGAGATCGTACACCTTTTTCGCGTCAAAATTCTCATGGAAGTGTGCCCGGATCTCTCCGGCAAGCTCGGCAGCGCGGTTGAGCCAGGCGCCGTTATACGTGGCGCGGTAGAGCTCCAAATACGCGAGCGCCGCAAAAGGGCCGGCCGCCTTCGTTTTTTGAAGAAGCGTTTCCGCCTGCTCGAGATCCTCCTCCCGGCCGAAAACGCGGGCCGCTTTGGCAAAGGCCAGGGGCAGCATCGGATCTTCCCTGCCGACCCGCGGCAGAAGAAAGGCGGCAGCCGGCCGGCAGAATTCCTCCTCGGCAGCCTCGTAATACTCCGCATAGGCATAGACGAGAGCCGCGCTCTCCGGCATCGTGCTCAGCTCCTCCAGCGTACTGCCGACGAGCTTCAGAAGCGCCTTGTCTTCCGTCAGGGCCGCATAGCGGATCAGAAGCAGGAAGCTGTGCGCGCCGGGAAACCCCTCGCTTTGGAGCAGCTTCACTGCATTTTCAATGGAATTACTCATAAAAGAACCTCGAATGAAAACCGATCATATTTCTCAGGATAGCTCATTATATTATTCTGCGGCCGAAAAAGCAAGAAAGACGTTCCGTCCCTTCCGTTTCTGTGCCTGCAAATGCATTTTTTTATTGAACTTCCTTCTGAATTTTGCTATAACTATAGCGTTACAGGAAAATATGAATCTCAGGAGGATCTATCTATGGCAAAGAATATCGATTGGGCCAACCTCGGTTTCGGCTATATCCCGACGGATTATCGCTTTGTAGCCCACTACAAGGACGGCAAATGGGATGACGGCAAGCTCGTCACGGACGCCACCATCACGCTCAGCGAGTGCGCCTGCGTCTTCCAGTATGCGCAGACCTGCTTTGAGGGTCTGAAGGCATATTACACGGCCGACGGCAGCGTCGTCTGCTTCCGCCCGGACATGAACGCAAAGCGTATGGCAGATTCCTGCCGCCGCCTTGTTATGCCCGTATTCCCCGAGGACAAGTTCGTAGAGGCCGTCAAGGCTGTCGTCAAGGCAAACCTCGACTATGTTCCGCCCTACGGCACCGGAGCCAGCCTCTATATCCGTCCCTTCATGATTGGCACGAACTCTGTCATCGGCGTCAAGCCGGCGGAAGAGTTTGAGTTCCGCATTCTGGTGACCCCGGTCGGCCCCTACTTCAAGGGCGGCGCAAAGCCCATTGCGATCAAGGTCTCCGACTTCGACCGCGCAGCCCCGCACGGCACCGGCCACATCAAGGCAGGCCTCAACTACGCCATGAGCCTCTATCCGATCACGGTTGCCCATGAGGAAGGCTTCAGCGAGAACATGTATCTCGACCCCGCCACCCGCACCAAGATCGAAGAGACCGGCGGCGCCAACTTCATCTTCGTCACGAAGGACGGCAAGCTCGTCACGCCGAAGTCCGACAGCATTCTCCCCTCGATCACCCGCCGCTCCATCGTTGACATTGCAGAGAAGTATCTCGGCATGCCCATCGAGCACCGCGAGGTTCTCTTCTCCGAGATCCCGAACTTTGCCGAGGCCGGCCTCTGCGGCACGGCTGCCGTCATCTCTCCGATCGGCCGCATCTATGACCACGGCACGGAATACAACATTCCTTCCGGCATGACGGAAATGGGCCCCGTTCTCACGAAGCTCTACAACACCATCACCGGCATCCAGAGATGCGAGATCGAAGGCCCGGAAGGCTGGGTCGTCAAGATCTGCTGAGACCGTTACCGCATAAAAAATCCCTGCTTCCGCACGGAGCAGGGAATTTTTTTGCCTTTATTCTTTTTCGAGCGTGACGGACCATTCGGCCATCCAGTATTCGCCCGGAGCAAGCGTCTCGTGCTTTCCTTCCTCATTGAGGCAGTTGGCCCAGCCGTTCCACGGCTCCATGCAGACGAAGCTCTCGGCGTCCTGCTGCCAGAGAACGGCGTTGGTAAAGTTCGCGTCGAAAGCGACCGTGACCTTGTGGCCGTTTCCCTTGTCGTGCAGGACCATCGGGCTCTTCACGCCTGTCATAAGGCGGATGGAGTCGGCGCTGCCTGCCTTGCGCGTGAGCGTGATCTTTTCCGGGGCCTTGGGCTGCTCGCCTTTGGGGGACTCGCTGCAGGTTGCGGCATCGATATCGAAGGAGATGTTTTCCAGCGCCGTGGCCGCAAAATACGGATGGAAGCCCAGGCAGAAGGGCATTTCCGTCTCGCCCTTGTTGCCGACAGTCGTCGTGACCGTGAGGCAGTTGCCCTCGAGCTTATAGGTAATGGCGAGGTCGAAATCAAAGGGATAGACAAACTTTGTGAGGCCGTTCGGAGAAAGGCTCAGCGTGACGCCGTCTCCTCCGATCTGCTCGACCTCCCAGGGAAGCAGATCGGCAAAGCCGTGCGTTTCCATCGGGTAGGACTTGCCGTTGAAAATATGGACGCCGTTGTCCGGATTCGATACGCTCGGGAAAAGCACCGGGACGCCACAGCGCGGCCGCTCGGCGCGGTTGAAGTTCGGCTTGCGGAGCCAGCTGTATTCCTCGCCCCGGTAGCAAAGGCTCGTGACCATGCCGCCTTTGGCAGGTGTCAGAGTAACGGCCATTTCCCCGTCGCGGAGGACGAGCTGCGTAAGGCTTGCGCCGTCTTCGGTATAGACCTGTTCGGTTACGATCGCCATAAAATAATCTCTCCTCTTTTTATATTATTTTAAATCTCAGTCAACTCTTTCATCGCCCCAGAAGAACAGGGCGACCGTACCCGGGCCGGTGTGGGAGCCGATCGTCGTGCCGATCCAGTTGATCTCCACTTTCCCGTTCAGCTTCGGGAAGTTTGCCTCGACGAGCGCCGCGACCTGCTCGGCATCCTCGCGGCAGGCGGCCATCGACATATAGCATTTTCCGGAATAATCCGTCCCGCCGTCGGCATGCTGTTCCATTTTCTTCTCGATCTCGCGGATGACGCGCTTCTTGGTGCGGATCTTTTCCCGCGGGATCAGCCGCCCCAGATAGTCCACATTCATCAGCGGGCAGATATCCAGAATTCCTCCAAAGACGGCCGCCGTCTTGGAGATGCGGCCGCCGCGGACAAAGGTTGTGAGGTCGCCGGAGAAGAACCAGTGATGCAACTTTTTCTTGTTCTCTTCGAGCCAGCCCACGAGCTCTTCCGCGCTCATGCCTTCGTCCCTCCGGTCGGCAGCGGCATCGGCGAGGAGCCCGAAACCGGAGGAAGCGGCAAGCGTATCAACAACATAGACCTTCCGCTCCGGATAGCGCTCCTGCAGGATCGCCGCAGCATTGCGGGCCGAGTTGACCGTGCCGGAGATGCCGGAGGAAAGGCTCAGGTGGACGACGTCCTTTCCCTGTTCCAGAAACGGGGTAAAATGCTCCACATATTCGGAAATATTCACCTGCGCCGTGCGGGTGAGAGCGCCGTCTGCTATTTTTTGATAGAACTCTTCAAACGGGATGCTTGCGCCAAGATCATCGACGTATTCCTTTTCGTCCATATAAAAGTGGAAGAGGACGACCTTCAGATCGCGCGCATCGAAATGTTCGCGGGAAAGGTCCGCCGTGGATTCGCAGCTGATGACATATTCGCTCATAGATACTCCTCCTTCTCGGATTTTTGTTCTTACTCTCTCTCTTCTTTTTCTTTTTTATCTTTCTTTTTTCTCCGGAGCCGGCCGCGGTCCTGTTCGACCGAAACATAGGTGCTGAGGATCGCAAGCGCAAGCGCCGGCACCAGCAGCAGAAAGACCTGCCAGGGGTTGATCGCCAGAAAGATACAGTACGCCAGCACAAAGATCGATATGATCAGCAGGACCAGCGCAAGCTTCAGGTGCCTCGCCTGCTTAAAGACACAGTCCAGCACCAGAAAGACGATGGTGGAGACCGTCAGCCCGACAAGGAAGATCCGCCATTCGATCATCCCGCAGATCCAGCACACAATAAATGTTGCAAGAGCAGCCGTCATGATGCCGAGGATCGTGATCGTCATGATAACGTTGATGCTGTAGCGGGGCTCCTGCGATTTTTCCTTTTCCTCCGGAAGCTCCCAGCTGTCATGGGAGGAAAGAAGGAAATCCACGGAAACATGAAATATTTCGGCAAGCTTCAGGAGGACATAGGCATCCGGGATCGCCTCGCCGCGCTCCCATTTGGAGATCGTCTTGTCCGAATAGTTCAGTACGGCGCCAAGCTCTGCCTGCGTCATGCCGGCGCGTGTCCGCAGGTTGATGATATTGCTCGCGGAGATCAGTTTGAGCTCTGCAAGTTCCATCGCTTACATTTTTTCCGGAGCGGAAACGCCGATGATGGCGAGAGAATTCTCGATCACGCAGCGGACACAGTCTGCCAGGAAGAGCCTTGCCTCCTGTACGCCGGGCTCGGCATCCTTGATGCGGCAGACGGTATAGAATTTGTGGAAGCGTGCCGCAAGCTCGGTCACGTATTTGTTGATGCGGCTCGGGTCGTAGTCTTTGGCAGCAGAGCGGATCTCCTCCGGCAGCACGGCCAGCTGGCGGATCAGCTCCCGTTCGGCGCTCTCCGTCAGCAGGGAGAGGTCAGCCGCATCGGCTGCCGGCACCGGATGGCCGTCCGCCGCCAGATTGGCCAGCATCGTGCAGATCCGGGCATGGGCATACTGAACATAGTAGACCGGATTTTCGCTGTCCTGCCGCTTGGCAAGCTCGAGATCGAACTCGACCGGAGACTCGGGGCGGGAATTAAAGAAATACCGCGCCGCATCGACCGGGATCTCCTCGAGCAGGTTGCTCAGCGAGATCATCTTGCCCGTGCGCTTGGACATACGGACCTCCTGCCCGTTCTCCAGGAGCTTCACGAGCTGCATCAGAACGATGTCCAGCCGCGCGCTTCCGTTGAGCCCCAGGGCGTCCATGGCCCCCTTCAGGCGGGCGACATGGCCGTGGTGGTCGGCGCCCCAGATATTGATGACCTTGTCAAAGCCGCGCACCTCGAATTTGTTCCGGTGATAGGCAATATCGGCGGCAAAATAGGTATAGAAACCGTTGGCGCGGCGAAGCACATCGTCCTTGAGTTCCAGCTTTTCGATGTCGGCTTCCTTTTTTCCTGCCTTGCGGAGATTTTCTGCCAGGATCTCGGAGGTACGCAGCCAGAGCGCTCCGTCCTTTTCATAGGTATAGCCGAGAGAGGCAAGCTTCTCGATCGTATCCTTCACAAAGCCGGACTCATGCAGGGAGGACTCGAAAAACCAGGTGTCGTAGCGGATGCCGTAGCGCTCAAGATCGGAGCGCATTTTCGGAATATTGCGTTCAAGGCCGAAGGACGCCATGGCAGCGTGCCGCGTTTCGACGTCCGCATCCAGCATGCCGTCCGGATGCTCCTCCAGAAAAGCGAGCGCAAGGTCGCGGATGTCTTCACCGTGGTAGCCGTCCTGCGGGAAGTAATCCAGCTCATCGAGCTTCTTTTCGTCGTCTCCCTGCAGATGCTGCCGGCAGCGGCCTTCGATGGACTGGGCAAACTTTTCGATCTGGTTTCCCGTATCGTTGACGTAGAACTCGCGCGAGACCTCATAGCCCGCATGTTCAAGAACGGACGCGAGCGCGTCTCCCAGAACGCCGCCGCGCGCGTTGCCCATGTGCATCGGCCCCGTCGGGTTGGCGGAGACGAATTCCACCATGACCTTCTGCCCCTTGCCTTCGTTGATCCGGCCATAGTCGCTGCCGAAGGCACGGACTGCCTTGAGCACATCGCTGTACCAGCTCTGTGCAAGGCGGAAATTGATAAAGCCGGGGCCGGCTGCTTCTACGGAGGCGAACCAGGTCCCCTCCAGGTCGGCATTCGCGATCAGCTTTTCGGCGATCTGCCGCGGAGCCATATGGAGCGCGCGCGCCCCCGTCATGGCGTGGTTGGCCGCAAAGTCCCCGTTTGCAATGTCCTTCGGGATCTCAACGGTCCCGTTCAAGGCGCTGCCTGCGGGAAGCTCTCCGTTCGCAGCGGCCTTTTCATACGCAGCAGAGAGAATGGCGTCGATCTGCTGCTTTGCTTCCTGAATAAAATTAGGCATTTGTTCTTCCTCCTGCCTGATGTACATCGATCGTAAATCTGTTTTTGGAAAATACGGTATGGTCCACATCGATCACGTATTCAATGTCCGCGTGGCCGCCGCCGGCATCAAAGCTGTGGCGGATCTTTCGGGTGCGGATCCCCATCGTCGCCTCTCCGAAAGGCGTCCGGTAAAGGAAGTCCGACTTTTCTCCCTCGCGGAAGATCATCCGGCTCGTCACGCTCCCGTCCCGGTCAACGATCACCTGGTCCGGCAGGATCATCACAGAGGTCCGCGTCCCCGGCATGCCGGTGACCTCGCTTTCGTCGTAAGTAACGCAGCTGAAATCGCTGCTGTGCTGATAATACCCGTCTGTTATAAAATCAAGAGTTTCCGGATCGGTCTCATCGCAGTCCTGCACGGTCTGCATGGAAATGATCACATTCTCCGGCATAGGCTCCTCCTTCCGCTGATGCGCTGAACAATAGAAAAATACGAAACAGATTGATTATAGCCGATTTTATCCGATAGTGCAAACCTTTTTCATTCTTCCCGCTCAATACTCCATAAGGCGGGCGGAGCCGTCGTCCTCACACTTGGTGATACTGCGGATCACGGCAGAATAGCTGTAGCTGTCATTGACCCGAATGAGCACCGTATCTCCGACCTTTTTCCCGAGGATCTCCCGCCCGGCCGGAGATTCCCGGCTGATGAGGCCCTTGAGGGGATCGCAGCGGACCGTCGTCACCACCTGAATGGTCTCCGTTTCGTCGTCCTCCGGAAGATAGATCTCGACCTTGTCGAAAAGGCCGACCTCGTTTTCGCCGGCCGTGTCCTCGATGACCTTTGCTGTCTTGATCATGCCCTCGAGATAGCGCATCCGGCTGCGGTTCTTGTTCTGCGCCTGCTTGGCCGCCTTGTATTCGTAATTTTCGCTCAGGTCGCCGAAGGCGCGCGTCCGCTTAACCTCCTCGATCACATCCGGCATCACTTCAAGTCGGATATGGTCAAGCTCCGCCTGCATTTTTTGGATATCCTCACGTGTCAGTTCGTCATGCATGGTATTGTCTCCTCGTTTCTTTGCTTATTCGATGCCTTCCAGATCATATCCGTCCAGGAAGGCCATTGCCTCCTCGCACACGCCCCGGAGGCAGGCCTCGTCAAAGGGGCTCTCGAGCGAGGCATTTTCCAGCAGCTTCGTAAAGGTCTCGCTTCCGCCCTGCACGGTATAGGCCATATAATGCCTCCATGCGTCCGCCCGATCCTCGCGGATCCGCTTCCAGAATTCGAGAGCGACCGTCTGTGCAAGGCAGTAATCAATGTAATAGAAGGGGCTTGAATAGATATGATGCTGGCGCTGCCAGCCCTCTCCATCGGAGTAGAACGGGATCTCCCCGTCGAGCTTCACCCAGGGCATATAGATGCCGAGCAGCTTTTTCCACACATCGTGCCGCTCCCGCGGGGTCAGCTCGGGCTTTTCATAGACGATGTGCTGGAAATGATCCACCATCGTGCCGTAGGGAATGAAGGTCAATGCGCCCGAGAGGTGGCTGTAGCGGAACTTGCGCGCGTCCTTCCCGAAAAAGTCTTCTGCCCACTCTTCGCCGAAGAATTCCATCGACATGGAGTGCACCTCGCAGGCCTCCATGGTGGGGAAGCAGTATTCCAGAGGGATCCGGCTCCGGTTCATCCAGGCCTCAAAAGCGTGCCCTGCCTCATGCGTGATCACTTCCACGTCGCCCTGCGTCCCGTTGAAATTGGCGAAAATAAACGGGACTTCATATTCCGGCAGCTCCGTGCAGTATCCGCCGCCCTGTTTTCCTTCCGAGGAGAGGACATTCAAAAGCTCGTCGTCCAGCATTTTCCGGAAGAATTCTCCCGTCTCCGGGGAAAGCTCCTCGTAGAACTTCCTTCCTGCGGCGAGGATCTCTTCCGGTGTTCCTTCGGGGCGCGGATTTCCGGAACGGAACTCCAGCGCGTTGTCCGCAAAACTCATCGGATAGCTTTTTCCGAGCCGCTTTGCGCGGTCGCGATAAATGCGGTCCGCCACAGGAACAAGATACTTCACGACGGCGGTGCGAAAACGCTCGACATCGGATCTGGTATAGCAGTTACGGCCCATGCGGTAATAGCCGAGCTCGGTATAGCCGTCATACCCAAGCAGCTTTCCGAGGCGGTCGCGCAGATGAACGAGCTCGTCATAGATGGAGTCCAGCTTTTCCTGATTGTCCTTATACCACTGCCCTTCCGCCTTCCAGGCGGTCCGGCGGCGGTCATCGTCGGGGTCCGTTTTGAAGGGCGTCATCTGCGAGATCGTATAGCTTTGCCCTTCAAATGGGATCTGCGCCGAGGCGAGCAGATTCTCATAGGAATCCGAGAGCTCGTTCTCCTTCTGCAGCAGAGAGATGAATTCCTCCGTGGGGGTAAAAGTCTTGAGGGCAAGCTCGGCATTGAGGAACATCAGCCCCCCGTACTCTTCCGTGAACTGTGTGCGGAAGGGGCTCTCCAGCAGAGCCTGCGTCCAGGCCTGGCCATATTCCTGCAGCTCGGGAGCAAAAGCGTTCCAGAAGTTCTGCTCCTCTTCATAGAATTTATCCCGCGTATCGATCGAATGGCGGATCGTGACGAGCGTGGAGAGCGTGCTGAGCTTTCGGTCCGCCGCTTGCTCGCGGAGGAAGACCTCCCTGGCCTCGGCGTAACTCTTTGCCGTGCGCAGCTCCTCCGTGCGCTGTTTCTGTTCTTCGATCAGCTCCGCCGCATCCGGGCGGGCATAAGGCATTTCTGAAAATTTCATGGATCGGTTCCCGCTTTCCGTTTCAGTTTTATTTTGCTTACAGGTCATACACAGAAGAAAATTTATTCTTCAGATAGTTTACATAACATTCCGCTTGCAGGCCTCCGCAGACCTCGTCCACCAGCTGCTGCGGAGGATAAAAGGCGCTGTGCCGATGGATCTTTTCCCGCAGCCACGCCGTGACGGGAGACAGATCTCCCTTTGCCACAGACGCCCAAAGCTCCGGGATCTCAGCTTCCATGCGCTCCAGCATCTGTGCTCCGTAGGCGCTGCCGAGCGCGTAAGACGGAAAATAGCCGAAGCTTCCGCCGGCCCAGTGCATATCCTGCAGGCAGCCCTCGCTGTCGTTTTCCGGGCGGATGCCGAGGTATTCCTCATAAAGATCATTCCACGCCTGCGGCACCGCATCCGCCTCCATCTCGCCGTGGATCAGGCGCTTTTCGATCTCGTAACGAACCATAATATGGAGCGGATAGGTCAGTTCGTCCGCCTCCGTGCGGATCAGGGAGGGCTGCGCCCGGTTGACGGCAAGGTAAAATTCCTCCTCCGTCACGCCCTTCAGCTGCTCCGGAAACACTTCGCGGCACACGCGCAGCAGGGGCCCTGCAAAGGCGCGGCTGCGGCCGAGGATATTTTCATAAAAACGGCTCTGGCTTTCGTGGATCCCCATCGATGCGCCTCCATAGAGCGCCGTATAATTGTAGCGATCCTCCGTGCCAAGCTCATAGATGGCATGGCCTCCCTCATGCAGCACAGAGAAGATGGAGGAGAGAAAATCGTTCTCATAATAGTGCGTTGTGATGCGGACGTCCTTATTATGGTAGGAATCCGTAAAAGGATGCTCGGATTCGCTGAGGGCGCAGCGTCCGGCATCGACTCCTTCCAGCTCCATCAGTTTCCCGGCAAGGATCGCCTGCTTCTCTCTCGGATAGAAGGCATGCGCAAAGGCAAAGTCCCGGTTCCCCTTTTCCGTGATCTGCTTCAGCAGCGGAACGACGCCTGCCCGAACCGTTTTGAAAAACGGCTCCAGCACATCCATCGCAAGTCCTTCCTCATAGGTATCGAGCAACACGTCATACGGATCCTTCTCCGGGGCCCAAAGCTGCGCCTCCCGCCGGTTAAAAGCAACGATCTTCTGCAGATACGGGGAAAAGAGTGCATACCGATTCTCATGCTTTGCCCTTTCCCAGGCGTCCTGCGCCCGGCTCACGAGCTCGGCGTAGGCGATATACTCGTCCGCCGGGATCTTTCTCGTCCGTTCCGCCTCGCGCAGAAGGACCTTGACCTCCCGCCGTGTCTGTGCGTCGAGTTCCTCTTTCTTTTCATCCAATTCCTTTAAAAGGGAGAAAAACTCTCCCGCTGCCTGCACCTCATACTGCATCCCGCTGAGGATGCCCATCGTGTGCGCCCGGCCTTCGGAAGAAGCCTTTGGGGCGATCGTTACCCCGTCCGTATAGAGAAGCCCCATGGCGTGATTCAGGGCCGCGATCTTTGCTTCCGTCTCCTTCAGGCGGCCGACGGACGCTTCCATTTCTCTTGTCATGATCTGCCTCCTGCAATTTTTCTTCTATCATATCATATTTCTTTTCATTTTTCCATGAAATCTCAGGCATTGGCGCAATTGACTTGTATTCTTTTATCCTATATAATAGAAGAACTATGTTTTGGAGGTTCCCTATTTGATCTGGTCGCTTCTGCGGGACGCGCTGTCGGATTCCGTTCTCGATACTCTTAAGGTCCTGCCCTTTTTATTCCTCGCCTATCTGCTGATCGAGCTCATCGAGCACCATGCCGAGAGCCAAACCGTTGCCGTCGTGCGAAAAGCCGGGCCGCTCGGGCCGGTGCTCGGTGCGCTGCTCGGCGTTATTCCGCAGTGCGGCTTCTCCGCGGCAACGGCTAATCTCTATGCCGGAGGCCTCATCTCAAGAGGCACGCTCATCGCCGTCTTTCTCTCGACCTCTGACGAGATGCTGCCGATCCTTGTCTCGAAAAGCGCTCCGGGCAGCCTGATTGCAAGGATCCTTCTTTTCAAACTGCTCGCCGGCATGGCAGCCGGGCTGCTGATCGACCTTCTCTTCCGTCTTTTCGGGCATGGGCACAGCGGAGAGATCCATGACCTCTGCGAGCGGGAGGGCTGCGACTGCCAGCATGGCGTTCTCCGCTCCGCGCTCTACCATACTGTCAAGATCGCGTTTTTCCTTCTGCTGACCTCTTTTGCTCTCAATCTTGCCGTCGGGGCCGTAGGGACCGAACGGCTCTCCGGATTTATTCTGAACCGTCCGGTCATCGGAGAGCTTCTGGCCGGACTTGTCGGGCTGATCCCGAACTGTGCCGCAAGCGTCGTTGTTACGCAGCTCTATCTGCAGGGCGGCATGTCGGGCGGCGCCATGGCGGCGGGGCTGCTGGTAAGCGCAGGAGTCGGGCTGCTGGTGCTCTTCCGCATGAACCGGGATCCGAAGGATAATCTGCTTATGCTTGCCCTGCTCTACGCCTCCGGTGTGCTGCTCGGGCTTCTCGCGTCTGCCCTTTCGATTTTCGGATAAATTCACAATTGAAATATAGACTGAAGCCAAACTCTGTGCTATAATCAGTGCATTATGAATAAGCGAGGTACCTGCAATGAAAATAGGTGCGATGGAACTGGTCGTGATCTTTATCGTGGCCCTGCTCGTAATCGGGCCGGACAAGCTGCCGTCCTATGCGAAAAAGCTCGGCGGCGCGCTGAAGGAATTCCGCAAGGCATCCGAGAGCATTTCGAAAGAGCTGCGCGAGGATGTCATTGAGCCGCTGGAAGACGCAACGGAGCCGATCCGCGAGGCGGTCGAGCCGCTGACGGATCTCAGCAACCAGGTCCAGAACGATCTGAAGGGCGTCACAAAGAGCATCAACGATATCGGCAAGCCGAAGAAGGCTGCCAAGAAGGAAGAGAAGCCTGCCGAGGAAAAGACCGCCGAGAGTGCCCCTGTGAGCACGGAGGAAGCGAAGCCGGAAAGCGTCAAGGCAGAAGAACCCCAGGCCGAGGCTGCGCCGGAGGTACAGAGCGAAGCCGTCCCTGCCCCTGCCGAAACGCAGGATAAGGCAGCTGAAACCGTCTGATTTTATTTTTTAACATATTTGGAGGTAATCTATGAAAATCAGTGTACAGGAACTTCTGATCGTTCTTGCGATCGTCATTATCATCTTTGGGCCCTCCCAGTTCCCCAAGCTCATCAAAATGTTCAAGAAGAGCTCCAAGGCCATGAAAGAAGGCATGGAAGAGGACGATGATGAAGACGAAAAGCCCGTGAAGAAATCTTCCAAGAAGGCTTCCAAGGCTGCTGATGAAGACGACGAATAAAAAATCGAAACCGGAAAAAAGCCCTGACGGCACCATGAGCCTGTCAGGGCATTTAAAGGAAATGCGAAACCGCATCGTTGTTGTGCTTGTGGTGCTGCTTGTCGGTGCGGTCGCATGCTTCTCCTTCGCCCCTCAGATCATCGAGGTCCTGCAGGGCATGGGAACGCAGTATGAGTTTCAGGCCATCAAGCCGCAGGAATCTCTGCTCGCCCAGTTTTCGCTCTCTCTCCTCGGCGCCGCCGTGATCGGAGCTCCGGTCATTGCGTACGAAGTCTATGCGTTCATGAGCCCCGGGCTGAAGAAAAAAGAAAAAACGTTCTTTCTCCTTGCTCTGATCTTCGGTTTTATCTTCTTCTGCATCGGTGTTTTCTTCGCATACAAGGTCATGCTCCCGTTCATGCTCCGCTTCCTCAACGAGGTCAGCGAAAATATGAACGTCAAGCAGACCATCAGCATCCAGGAATACATCAACTTTGTCCTGCTCATCTTTCTGATCTTCGGCATTGTGTTCGAAATGCCGGTGATCTCCGTCTTGCTGACGATGATGGGCATTATCCGCCCGGAGTGGATGGCAAAGGCGAGAAAGGTCGTTATCGTCCTTCTGTTCGTGCTTGCAGCTCTGATCACGCCGCCGGATATCATCTCCCAGATCATGGTCGCATTCCCGATGATCTTCCTCTATGAGCTCAGCATCTGGCTCAGCAAGTTCTTTTACCGCTTCAAGAAGCAGAAGCAGGAGGATGAGGACGAGGACGAAGATGAAGACGACTAAGCTTTAATAAACTTCCGCAGCAGTCAATATACGGCCGCTGCGGAAGTTTTTTTATCAGGTAAAATTGAATTTCCCGTCGCCCTTTTCCTCGAGTGCGCGGATCGCATAATAAGCGAATTCGCAGAACGGGACCGGAAGATCATGCTTTTTTGCCAGGCGGATGAGCGCTCCGGCAAAGGTCTCGATCTCCGTGTGCCGGCCGGCATCGATATCCTGCAGAGTCGAAAACCGCGCCGCCGGAACGCAGGCCTTTCGCCAGTCGGCCTGCGTGGTGAGAGGGATCCCCTCTGCATGCGCCACGGTGCAGACTTCCTCAAACATCCGGTCCCGGATGGCGGCTACATTCTCGCTGCAGTAATAGGCGCCGAAGCCGACCCCGAGGATCGCCTGCGGGAGGTTGTAGATGATATTCATCGAATATTTGGACCACTGATCGAGCAGGATGTCCTTCACGAGGATCGGCTTGAGGCCGGCTCTCGTCATAAGGTCCGCAACCGCCTGTACGCGTTCGGAGATCTCCTCGCTTCCCTTTTCGCCGATGGAGACGCCGATCGTCGTCTCCGGAACAAAGTGGATCTTTCCGTTTCTTCGTTCGGAAGAGATGCGCATCACGGAATAGATCATATGCTCCATGCCGATCCGCTCGCCGATGATCTCCTCGCTGTCAATGCCGTTGAGCAGGCTCATCACAGCCGTGTGCTCATCGACGGTCCGCTCGATCAGGCCAAGCGCGCCGGGAAGGCCGTGATACTTCGTGCATACCAGCAGAAGATCCGGTCCTTTTGCTTCTTCCGGTGTCCGGATCTGCGGGTGATAGACCTTTTCATTGATGATAACGCCGTCCTTCTTCAACCGCTCGGCACGTTCTCCTTCCGCTACCACGCAGAAGTCAAGGTCTTCCAGATCCGTAAAGCCGTAGATAAAATATGCGCCGACTGCGCCCGCTCCAATAAGAGCGACCTTTTTCATTTCCATAGCAAACTCTCCTGTCCGGTTAAATTATTTTCTTATACGCTGCATTATCGCAGATCGATCATCCCTCTGTCAAGAGCAACCGTGAGGGAAACACGGCGGCGGGTGCCGTCCGGCAGAAGAAGCTCGGCAATGTCGCCGCTGCGGCCGACGATCGTGACCGCAAGCCCATTCCAGACTGCGGCGGCACCGGGGACATATGCGGAAGCGTCAATGGTATTCGGCTTCTTTGCCGGCGGCGGCACGGCAGGCAGCGGCTTTTTGGCTTCCGCTTCCTCCCTTTCCCGGAGAGCACGGAGGCAGTTCGAGCAGCGGCCGCACGCGCCGACGGATCTTTCTCCGAAATAATTCAGGATCGACTGCCGCAGGCAGCCGGAGCCGGTGGCATAGGCCGTCATCCGCTGCAGTCGTTCATAGTCGAGCCTGCGGACCTCCTGCTGCATCTCTTCCGAAAGCGCAGGGTTCGGCTCCGAGTGCTCGATGAGCCATTTCTGCGTGTGCACATCCTGGCCGGAATAGAGCAGGATGCAGTCCGCCGGCTCCCCGTTTCGCCCGGCACGTCCCGCCTCCTGATAATAGGCTTCGATCGTCTTGGGCATATTATAGTGGATCACATAGGAGACATTCGGCTTGTCGATGCCCATGCCGAAGGCATTGGTCGCCACCATGACGGGAACGCGGTCCGAGAGGAAATCCTCCTGGCTTTGGCTGCGTTTTTCCGGGGAAAGCCCCGCATGGTACATGCCGGCAGAGATGCCGAAGTCTTCCAGCATAGCGCAGACGCTCTCTACCGTCTTCCGTGTGGCGCAATAGACAATGCCGGATCTTCCTTCCCTCTCCCGGATCAGGCGGCGCAGATATCCCTCGCGGCTCTGCGGCGTGCTGACGGCAAAATAAAGATTTGGCCGGTCAAACGTAAGCGTGACCTCAACGGGCGAGCGCAGACGAAGATTCTGCCGAATGTCCGAGCGGACCTTCGGCGTTGCCGTTGCCGTAAATGCCCCGACGACCGGCCGCTCCGGCAGCTGTCCCACAAAGCCGGCAATACGCATATAATTCGGGCGAAAATCGTTGCCCCACTGCGAGATGCAGTGCGCTTCATCCACGGCTACAAGGGAAACGCGAACGCTGCGGCACAGCTCCACAAAAGCGGGCACGTTGAGCCGCTCCGGCGACACATACACGAGCCGGCTCCGGCCGCTTCTTATGCTGCGCAGTGCAGCAAAAAAGCCTTCCGAATCAAGCGAGCTGTTAAGGAAGATCGCCGGGATGCCGGCTCTTTCCAGCGCCGCCACCTGATCTTTCATAAGGGCAATTAGCGGAGAGATCACAAGCGTAATGCCGGGAAGCAGCATTGCCGGTACCTGATAGCAAAGCGATTTTCCGGCTCCCGTCGGCATGACGGCGAGCACATCCCTCCCCTGCAGGATCCCGTCGATGATCTTCTCCTGTCCGCCGCGGAAGGCGTCATAGCCGAAATATTTTTTTAAGGCCTGAAATTTGTCCATGCTCCGCGCTCAGACCGTAACCGGAATTCCGTTGATCTCAACGGCACCGTCTGCAGGAATCAGGATATATTTCTTTCCGTCAATGACCTCCGCCCGGATAAAGGGGCTGTACTCCGGAGAGACGGAGACCTTCACCTGCTCGGTCGTAATGTCAAATTTCTTGCCGGAAATGATATTGTCCGGAGAGAGAAGCTTGTCCTTTCCGAAATGCTCGGCGCAGCTGGAAATGAAGTCCTCCCGGCGCTCCGATTCCATGCCGGAGCGCTCAAAGATCTCCTCAACCTCCTCCACGCTCAGCTCCAGGGGCTCGGGATCCTTGCTCTCCTTGTGGACGGCAATGCGCTCGCGCAGCTCCTCATGGACCGCGCGGACGACATCGAAGCTGCCTTCCTTTTCCAGCGTTTCCGCAACGGCGGCAGAAAAAGCGTCCTGCTGCTGCTTGGGCGAGAGCGGCGCCTCCGCCTTGAAAACGGCCTCGATAAACTCGCCGTGCACACCCTTGGTGTCACGGGAATAGAAAAGCGTGCCGTAGATATTGGCCGAGCGGTCGTCAAAAGCCGGGAACATAAAGCCCAGCTCCGGCGCGGCCACGATCTGCGAAAGGCTCAGATTGTGGAAGCACTGTTCCTCGTCGGAATAATGCAGAACGGGCTTGGCCGTTTTCACCGGGCAGACGCAGCAGAGGATATAGTCGAAGACCGAATCCGAATCTTCCGTCTTCTCTCCGTTTTTGCTGTAGCTCGGGACGTCATACGCGTCATACGCGAGAAGAATAAGATAATTGCTTTCATCGAGGCTGAGCGAACGGACCACAGCGCCGTAAAACTCGTCGAGAAGGAGCGGATCCTTCAGGGCCGTGCGCCGCATTGAGGCAAGGAGCTTGTGCTCATCCCCCTCTGCGACCTGCTTTGTCGTGAAGCTGAGATTCTGCAGATTTCGGCCGATTGCCCCGGAGAGCGTTTTCTTCAGCAGTCCGATATATTTTTCCTGCTCTTCCTTGCTGAGCAGACCGACGGACTCGTCAAATCGGGAGATGATCTCCTTATTGCCGTTGACGTAGCAGCCGTAAATGCGTGAAATATTCGTGCGGTCCGGGCGCAGGCGCCGGCGGATCTCGTTCAGTTCTTTTCTGTTCATGCTTTGCTCCGTAATCATAAAAATCTGGAGTCTGCCCTGCAGCAGACAAAGAGATATTATAGCCGATTTGCCGAAAGAATCCAATTGATTTTTTTGCGGACAAGTAGGATAATAGATCTGTTTACAGAAAAAAAGAAATGAAGGCGGTAATTTTGGCGACCAAAGAAGAACTGAAATATAAAAAAATGACCGGCACGCCGGAATGGAAGCTGATCCTGCAGCTTGCCCTGCCAACGATGGTCAGCATGCTCATTACAACGATCTACAACACGGCGGACACGTTTTTTGTCAGCAAGATCAGCGTTTCGGCCAGCGGCGCAACCGGTATCGTATTTTCTCTGATGGCGATCCTGCAGGCGTTCGGATTCATGTACGGGCATGGTGCCGGCGCCAACATCAGCCGGCTGCTCGGTGCGCGAAACACGGAGCACGCCTCCGTCTTTGCCTCAACGAGCTTCTTTTTCTCTCTCGCGACCGGCGCCCTGATCGGCATTTTCGGCTTGCTGTTTCTTGATCCGCTTCTGCGTTTGCTTGGAAGCACAGAAACGATCCTTCCCGATGCCGAAGCCTATGCCCGCTATATTCTGATCGCAGCTCCCGCCATGACCGCAAGCTGCGTCCTCAACAATATTCTCCGCTATGAAGGCATCTCCGTCTATTCCATGTTCGGGCTTGCCGGAGGCGGCGTACTGAACATGGTGCTCGACCCGCTTCTCATCTTCACCTTCGGCTTCGGGACGGCCGGTGCCGGCATTGCGACGGCGATCTCGCAGTATTTTTCTCTCATTGTTCTTCTGCTGCCCTATCTTCGCGGCAAGACCGTTACCAGACTTTCGCTCGGCAGCATCACGCGGGATCCGGCCGATCTCGGCAACATCTTTCTCACCGGGCTCCCCAATATGCTTCGTCAGGGTCTGACCAGCGTCGGAACTGCCACGCTCAATACCTTTGCCGCCTTTTATGGAGACGCTGCGATCGCCGCCGTCAGCATCGTAAACCGCTGCACGGGGCTGATGTTCTCCCTTGCGCTCGGGCTCGGGCAGGGCTTTCAGCCGGTCGCCGCATATAATTACGGGGCCAGGCTCTACCGCCGCGTGAGAAATTCCTATTTCTTCACGCTCTCCGCCGGCATCGCCCTACTCGGCGTGATGGCTCTGCTGTGCCGGGAACACGCGGAAGACGTGATCCGGATCTTCCGCAGCGATGCGGACGTCGTTTCGATCGGCGCAGAGACCCTTCGCTTTGCCTGCATCGGGCTTCTGTTCCTCCCCTTCTCCTCTATCGGAAGCATGCTCTTCCAGAGCACCGGGCAAAAGGGCCGGGCGATCTTCGTCTCCATGCTGCAGAGCGGCGCCATCTTTATTCCCCTGCTTCTGATCCTGCCCCGCTTCTTCGCGCTGCAGGGGCTGGAGGCAGCGCAGCCTGCAGCCTATGTCATTGCGGGGCTGATCGCATTTCCAATGAGCCTCTTCTTTATAAAAAAGAATTCCTGAAATGAACGATCCCGAAGGGGGCAAACCTCTTCGGGATCGTTGTATTTTGGGGAAATTGGAAGATGAATTATTCCTTTTCCGCAAGCATACGGAGGATCTGCACGGCATTGGCAGCGGCGCCCTTGCGAATTTGGTCTCCGCAGCACCAGAGCGTGATGCCGTTATCGTCGGTGAGATCCTGGCGGATGCGGCCGACCCAGACAAGATCCTGGTCCGTCGTGTCGAGCGGAGTGGGATAGCAGCGGCCTTCATATTCGTCGATCAGGCGGACGCCGGGGAAAGCGCCGATGGCTGCCTTGGCGTCTTCAATGCTGACCTTTTCGCTCGTATGGAGCGTGACAGCAATGGAGTGGGAGCGCATGACCGGAACGCGAACGCAGGTGCAGTTGACCTTGAGGTCCGGAGAGTGCATAATGCGGCGGCCTTCGTTCTGCATCTTCATCTCTTCCTTGGTGTAATCGTTGCCATAGGGAGCATCGATGAAGGGGATGACGTTGCAGGCAAGCTGGGTGGCAAAGGTCTTGACCACAGGCTTTTCGCCGTTTGCCAGAGCGACCATCTGCTGCTCGAGCTCTTCCATGCCGTTCTTGCCGGCGCCGGAAGCGGCCTGGTAGGTGCAGGCAATGATCTTTTCAATGTGAGAGAGCTTCTCGATGGCGGCAATGGCCATGAGAGCAATAATGGTGCAGCAGTTCGGATTGGCGATCATGCCGTTATTCTCAAAGGCGTCAGCGCCGTTGATCTCAGGAACGACCAAAGGCACGTCCGGCTCAAGACGGAAGGCAGAGCTGTTGTCGATATAGACAGCGCCGCTTGCCTTGATGGCAGGAGCAAAGCGGCGGGACATGTCGCCTTCGACCGCACCGAGGACGTAATCCAGACCGTTGAAGCTATCATCCGTTGCTTCCTGAACCGTGACTTCCTTGCCGTTGAACAGGATCTTGCTGCCGGCGCTGCGGGCGGAGCCGAGCGGACGGATCTCATTGACGGGGATCTGATACTCCTGGAGGACCTTCAGCATCTCCTGACCGACGGCACCCGTGGCGCCGAGAACACCGATATTCAAAGCTTTCATAATATTCTATTCTCCTTCTATAAATATAAACGACGTAATTATACTGAATTCTTGCGATATTGCAAGCTTTTTATTCGCTGATCGCCGCAAAAAACACGTTTTTCCCTTCTGTGCGAAGCGCTTTCGCCGCTGCATGCATGGCAAGGACGGAGACCGGCGCCGTGCGGATATACTTTGCGCCTTCTGCCTCCTCCATGCTCTCGCCGGGGAGCGCCAGCTCCGCATCGGCAGGAACGCGGACAAGATAACGGTTGCTGCAGGCGGAATTGTCGGCCGCGACGATCTCGCAGGAGGGTTTCATCATCATGCGGCGGCCATGGGTAATATCCGAAAGATCACGGAGAACGGCAGAGGCCGTCGGGTAGCGGCCGGCCCCCTGGCCAATCATCACGATGCGGCCGGAATTCTTGCCGTTGTACTTTGCCATATTGAAGTTCTTCAGCACGGAGCACTCGGCTGCGTTCTTCGGGAAGAGCACCGGCTCAACATACGCATAGACGCTGCCGTTCTCTCCCTTGCCGCCGGAGGCAATGAGGCGGCAGGTCAGGCCCTGCGCCTTGAGATAGGCCACATCGGCAGCCGAGAAGGAATCGATGCCTTCATTCAGAAGGCCCTCCGTCGGGAGCGCATTGTAGGCGACGGCACAGGCAAGCATGATCTTCCGCAGAGCATCCAGCCCCGTCACATCCGCCGTAGGATCGGCTTCCGCATAGCCGAGCTGCTGGGCATCGGCCAAAGCTGCCTCATAGGAAAGATCGCTGCTCTGCATGCTGTCCAGCATATAGTTCGTTGTACCGTTCAGAATGCCGCCGAGAGAGAGGATCTCGTCGCTTTCAACGGCGAGCGCGAGATTATGCAGGAACGGAACGCCGCCTCCGCAGGCTGCGCTGAACAGGAAGGCAACATGATGCTCTTCCGCAAGCCGGGCAAGCTCCGGCCCTTTGGCCGCAACCAGCGCCTTGTTGGACGTGACCGCATGCTTGCCGGCCTTGAGAGCGGCGGCAACATAGGAATAGGCAGGCTCGATCCCGCCCATAACTTCGGCAACTGCTTCAATGGAATCGTCCTGCAGGATCTTCTCCAAAGAAGAGACCTTAAAAGGGGCGTCCTCCTTGCCGGGACGAACCAGCACACAGCCTGGCTCAAGGCCGTCTGCCTTTTGAAGCATTTCGTAAACTCCGACACCGACCGTGCCGAAACCAAGAACTGCTACTTTCATATCGTATAAACTCCTTTGTCTCCTCAGGTGTCCGTAATATAAAGACACTTGTTTTTTGCGTGCACACATACTAACATAAGGCGCCGCAAAAAACAAGTGTCTTTATGAATTTCGTCAATTTACACAGATGTGCTTTTCCGTTGGGCGAAAAAAATTAGAAACTTCGGGCAAAATGAAGGCAGGCTTACTCCGCGCAGGCCGCCTTGATCACGGAAACGGCTTCCTGAAGGGCTTCCATCGGAATATTCAGTGCCGGCAGCAGGCGGATCTTGTCCTTTGCCGTAAGACAGAGCACCCCGTTTGCCATGCATGCCTTCAGTACATCTCCCGCCGGCTTCGCCGTCTTGATGCCAACCATCAGCCCCATGCCGGAGATGCTCTCTACACCGGGGGCGCCGGAGAGCTCGGCGCGGATATAAGCGCCCTTTTCCGCAACCTCTGCGAGAAGCGCATCATCGATTCGGCGAAGGATGCTGAGCGCAGCCGCACAGCTGACCGGATTTCCGCCAAAGGTGGATCCATGGTCGCCAAAACCGAGAACGTTCTGCACCTTTTCACCGAGAAGCGTGGCGCCGAGCGGCAGACCGCCGGCCAGGCCCTTGGCCGTGGAAACGACGTCGGGCTCAATGCCGTAATTCATATAGGCATAAAGCTTTCCGGTGCGGCCGTTGCCGGTCTGAACCTCGTCTATCATAAGGACGATGTCATTTGCCTTTGCATATTCTGCCGCGGCGCGGACGTATTCTGCCGGCAGCTCATTGACGCCGCCTTCTCCCTGGATGCATTCCATGAGGATGCCGGCCGTAACGGCAGGATCCGCCACCTTTTTGAGCTCATCGATATCGCCGGGTGTAACGGAAACGAAGCCCGGCGTCAGCGGCTGGAAAAGCTCATGATAATGATCCTGTCCGGTTGCAGCAAGCGTCGTCAAGGTACGGCCATGGAAGCTGTTCTTCATCGTGACGATCGTAGAGCAGGCAGGTCCCCGCTTCTCGGCAGCATATTTTCTGGCCACCTTGATGGCACATTCGTTGGACTCCGCGCCGGAGTTGGAGAAGAAGACCTTCTTCATCCCGGTCTTCTCGCAGAGAAGAGCCGCCAAGTGCGCGCAGGGCTGCGTGTAATAAAGATTGGACATATGCTGGACCTTACGGATCTGCTCGATCACGGCCTGCTGCCATACCTCGTCGGCAATGCCGAAGGAGGTAACGCCGATGCCGGAGGTCAGGTCGATATAGCGTTTGCCGTTTTCGTCATAGGCAACCGAGCCCTTGCCGGAAACGATCTCGATGGGAAAGCGGTTATAGGTTCCCGCTACATACTGCTTGTCAAGTTCCTGAATGCTCATTTTTCTTCTCCTTTGATCCATGTTCCGGCGCCTTCATCCGTAAGCAGCTCCATAAGGATCGAATGAGGCACACGGCCGTCCGTAATTACTACATTTTTTACACCGGCTTCGATGGCATCCACACAGCACTGCACCTTGGGAATCATACCGCCGGAAATGATGCCCTCCTGATAAAGCTCCTCCGCCTCCTGCAGCGTGATCTCCGGGATGAGCGTGGACGGATCGTCCTTGTCGCGAAGAATGCCGGCAACGTCTGTCATCATGATCAGACGTTCCGCCTCAAGGGCACCAGCGATCCTGGCGGCAGCCGTATCTCCGTTGATATTATAGGTATTCCCCTGCTTGTCGCAGCCGACCGTGGAGATGACCGGGATCCAGCCGCGCTCCAGCAGATCGAGCACCGGCTGAATATGGATCTTCGTGATGCGGCCGACGTAGCCCAGGCGTTCGTCCTTCATCTCCGCCTGGATGAGCCGGGCATCGATCCCCGAAAGGCCGATGGCGGCGCCGCCCTTGGCCTCCAGCAGCTTGACCAGTGTCTTGTTGACCTTGCCTGCCAGCACCATCTGTACGATATCGACCGTCTCGCGGTCGGTAACGCGGAGACCTTCCACAAATTCCGGCACCTTGCCGAGCCGATCCATCATATCATTGATCTCCGGGCCGCCCCCGTGGACGAGAACTACCTTGATGCCGACAAGCCACAGAAGGACGATATCCTCCATGACCTGCATCTTGAGCTGCTCGTTGATCATGGCGTTGCCGCCGTATTTGACGACAACGATCTTGTTCCGGTAGCGCTTGATATAGGGCAGAGCCTGTACAAGGACATCGGCCCGCTGCGCGTTGGAAAAATCCGTATTCATCGTGTATCTCCCCTCTCAGGTGCGGTAGTCCCCGTTGATCTTGACGTAGTCATAGGTCAGGTCACAGCCCCAGGCCGTTGCCGAAGCATCGCCGGAATGAAGAGAAACGAGAATGTCGATCTCCTTTTCCAGAAGCACCTTCTTCGCCTCTTCCTCCGAGAATTCGATCCCTGCTCCGTTTTTGCAGACAGTTACCTTGCCCGCACAGCTTTCAAAAGCAACATCGATCCGATCGACATCGACGTCCGCTCCGCTGTAACCGATCGCACAGAGCACACGGCCCCAGTTTGCATCCGCTCCGAACATGGCCGCCTTCAGGAGGCTGGAGCAGATGACGCTCTTGGCGACCGTCTTCGCGGTGGAGAGGTCTGCAGCACCGGTCACCCTGCACTCGAGGAGCTTCGTTGCTCCTTCGCCATCCCCTGCGATCATACGGCAGAGGCTGACGGTGACGGAATTGAGCGCCTGCATGAAGATGGAAAAATCTTCGCCTTCCTCCGTGATCCTTGCGTTGCCGGCAAGGCCGTTGGCAAGGATGGCAACCATATCATTGGTCGAGGTATCTCCGTCGACCGAGACCATGTTGAACGTATTGGCAATGTCCCCCTTCAGCGCTTTCTGCAGCATGGCAGGAGCGATCGCGGCATCGGTCGTAAGAAAGACGAGCATCGTTGCCATATTGGGGTGGATCATTCCGCTGCCCTTCGCGATTCCGCCGAGGCGGCAGGTCTTTCCGCCGAGCTCGAACTCGACGGCAACAGCCTTCGGAACCGTATCCGTCGTCATAATGCCTTCCGCGGCATTCGTCTCTCCTTCGGGAGAGAGCTGAGATACCAGCTCGGGAAGACCGGAAGCGATCGGGTCAAGGTTCAAAGGCTGGCCAATAACGCCGGTGGAGGCAACGATCACATCCTCCGGGCGGATGCCGAGCTGTGCAGCCGTGAGCGCGCTCATTTTCTCGGCGATCTCAACGCCGTCGGCATTGCAGGTGTTGGCATTGCCGCTGTTGCAAATGACGGCCTGGGCCGTGCCGTCGGCAATGTGGCTCTTCGTCACGAGAAGCGGAGCGCCCTTGACCAGATTGGTCGTGTAGACTGCGGCAGCCGATGCAGGCACCTCACTGAAAATGAGGGAAAGATCCCGCTTGGTGCGGGATTTGCGGATGCCGCAGTGGATACCGGAGCAGGTAAAGCCTTTTGCAGCGCAAATGCTGCCGGAAATCTGTTTCATCATGTTCTCCTTATACATTCAGCCCCGTTGCCTCATCGAGGCCGAGGAGGATATTCATATTCTGGATCGCCGAGCCCGAGGCTCCCTTGCCGAGGTTGTCAAAGCGGGAAACCAGCGTCATCCGTTCATCGTTGCCGAAAACGCAGATCTGCATATCGTCCCGGTCGGAAAAGGCGCAGGCGGAAAGGAAACCGCTCTCGTCGGCTTCGTCGGCATAGTGAACGAGGCCATTTTTATAATACTCCCGATAGACCGCCCGGACGGCTTCGATCCCGCAGCCGATCTCCCCCCCGAAGAGAGGGACCGTAACCTGCATGCCGGAATAATAGGGAGCCACGACCGGGCAAAAGATGGGATCGTTGGCAAGCCCGCTGATCTTCGCCATTTCCGGGAGATGCTTGTGCATTTGGGGAAGACCGTACATTCTCGGGGCGGCAAGCAGCTCGTCCGGCTCTTCCTCGTATTGCGCGATCATTTTCTTTCCTCCGCCGGAGTAGCCCGTCAGGGAAAAACAGGAAAGAAGCGCATCCGGCTTGACGATGCCCGCCTCCACCAAAGGAGCAGCAAGGGAGATAAAGCCGCTTGCATGGCAGCCGGGATTCGCAATACGTTTGGAAGACGCGATCTTTTTCTTTCTTGCTCCGATCTCCGCGAAGCCGTACACCCAGCCCTCGGCCGTGCGGTGCGCCGTAGAGGTGTCGATCACAGCCGTGGTATCGCTCTCGAGGAGGCTTACCGCTTCGATCGATGCGGCATCCGGAAGGCAAAGAAAGGCGATGTCCGCCTCATTGAGCGCGTCCCGGCGGGCAGAGGGATCCTTGCGGCGGTTCTCGGGAAGACGGATCATCTCCAGATCCTTCCGCTCCGCGATTCGCTCGTAAATACGCAGGCCGGTCGTGCCGGCGCTGCCGTCGATAAAGATCTTTGTCATATCTTTTCTGCTCCTAAACTAAAATCAGCTTTTGGCAAGTATACAATAAAAATGGAAAATGTCAATAGGAAAAGCATAATTATGCATAATTTATAAATTATCATGCATAATTATGCTTTGAAAAATGAAATTCCCGTGGAAATTATACAATTTCCACGGGAATATTCATTTATAATACGAAATCAGTCAAGGAAATAGGTATAGTGCATGTCGTCGACCGTCAGCGGCTCGAGCACCTTGAGGTACTCGGCGGATTCGCGGCGGCAATCGGCCAGATCATGCTCGAGATAGTTGCCGCACTCCTCCACCTTGGCGCCGGGGATCTCGCCTTCGTAAGTGGCCATGAAGCGGTAGCTCTCCTTGACGCAGTCCAGAACCTCCTGGTTGGTCAGGCCTCTCGTCAGGAAGTAGATGCCGGTGCGGCAGCCCATAGGCCCGATGTAGATGATGCCGTTCTGATACTTGCTGTTGCGGGCATAGGTGGCAAAAAGATGCTCGATCGTATGCAGAGCGCCCTGAGAGAGGTAATCGCCATGGTTCGGCTCCTTCATGCGTACGTCCCACGTCATGACATCGTCGTCCTGACGGGAGAGATAGAGGCCGCGGAGCAGGCGGGTATGGTCAATGCTGAAGCTTGGGATTCTTTTCATAACAGATCCTTCTCCTTACATAATGTGAAAAAGATTATATCGCTTTTCGCGCGCTTGTCAATCGCTGATATGAATGAGCACCTTGATGTTTTCCGGGCCATGCTTGATAAGATATTCAAAGCCGTCCTCGACAAGGGTATCGAGCGTGACCTCGCGGGTAACGAGTTCCTTCGCATTGATCTTGCCGTCATTGATATACGCGAGAGCGGTCGCGATCTCATTGACGTGGGCCTGGCTCGTATAGATCACGCGCTCGGCCTCCTGCACCGTGTTCATATCGATGACCGGCTTGCGGCCGAATACACCCATAACCATGATCTTCGCGCCCGGCTTGCTGATGCGGATCGCCTGGTCAAGCGTCGGCTCGATGCCGATGCACTCATAGACCACATCGGCCAGATTTCCGTCGGACCATTGCTTCACATATTCGATGAGATCCGTCTTGGAGGAATCGATATAAGTGCCGCCGTAGGACTCGATCAGTTCCTTGCGATAATCTCCGATCCCGGAAACCAGCAGCTTCCGCGCGCCGGCAAACTTGGCGCCGAAGAAGGCCGACAGGCCGATGATGCCCGGGCCGATGACGACGACGTCCTTCCCTGTCATATCTCCCATCAGGTTCGTTGCGTGGATGCCGCAGGCAAGCGGCTCGGCAACCGCGGCATCATGCTGGGAGACTCCGTCCGGAATGCGGAAAAGCTTGTCTGCATCGACAACGACATAGTCGGCAAAAGCGCCGTCGATCCCGACGCCGAGGAAGCCGAGCTTCATGCAGATATTGTAGCGCCCGCTGCGGCAGGCCTCGCACTTGCCGCAGGTCAGGCTGCCGTTAGCGGTAACGCGGTCTCCCACGCTCCAGCCCTCCACGCCTTCGCCGACCTCGGCAATGACGCCGGCAAATTCATGCCCCAGCGTCAGAGGAGCCGTCTTTCCGGTCAGGCGGTGCGGACGCTCGACCGGAATAAACACCGGGCCTTCGTACTCATGCCGGTCCGTGCCGCAGATCCCTGCCCAGTTTACACGGATCTTTACCTGCCCGGCAGCCGGCTTGGGCTCCGGGACCTCTTCAATGCGCAAATCCTTATGGCCATGCCATACTGCTGCTCTCATTTTGAAAGCTCCTTTCTCTATCAGCTGCCGAGGTACGCCTGCATCAGAGATGCATCCTGCAGCAGTTCCTGACCGGTTCCTTCCCGGACAACATGCCCGGTGTTCATCAAATAGGCGCGGTTGCATAGCTTCAGCGCCTTTTTGGCATTCTGTTCCACGAGGAGGATCGAGGTTCCGCTTTGGTTGACCTCCTTCAGAATGTCCATGATCTGCTGGACAATAATGGGGGCAAGCCCCAGGCTCGGCTCGTCCAGAAGCATCAGCCTTGGGCGCGCCATCAGCCCGCGCGCAATTGCCAGCATCTGCTGCTCTCCGCCGGAGAGAAGGCCGCCGTACTGGTTCTGGCGTTCCTTCAGGCGCGGGAACATCGTATACATCTTTTCCAGATCCTCGCGGATCCCCGCCTCGTCCTTCCGCAGGCAGCAGCCGATCTTCAGGTTTTCCAGCACCGTGAGCTTGTAAAAGATCTGCCGCCCTTCGGGAACCAGGACCATCCCGCTCTCGACGACGTCGTACGGGCGGCCGGCGAGCGGCTTTCCGTCAAAGGCAATGCTGCCGGAGCGCAGCTTGAGCTCCCGGGAAAGGCACTTCAGCAGGCTGGATTTTCCGGCGCCGTTGGATCCGAGAACAGCCACGATCTCTCCTTCGTTCACCTCGAGAGACACATCGTCCAAAGCCCGGATCCCGCCGTAGGCCGCGGAAATATGGTCGATCTTTAAAAGAGGACTGCTCATGCGTCGTCACCTCCCAGATATGCCTCGATGACCTGCGGATTGGTGCGGATCTCGGCCATCGTGCCGTTGGCCAGCGTCTTGCCGAAGTTCAGCACCGTGCAATGATCGCAGAGATTGGTAACAACGTCCATGTGATGCTCGATCATGAGGATCGTGATGGGATACTTTTCCTTCAGGCGAAGGATGAAATCCACGAGCTCCACGGATTCGTCCGCGTTCATGCCGGCAGCGGGCTCATCAAGCAGGAGAAGCTTGGGATTCGTGGCCATGGCGCGGGCGATCTCCAGCTTGCGCTGATGTCCGTAAGGAAGGCTGCCGGCGATCTCTCCCGCCTTGTCCTCCAGGCCGACCGCCTCAAGGAACTGCATTGCCTTCTCTTCGATCTCCGCCCGGGTGCGGCGGAAGCGCGGCGTACGAAGGATCGCATCGGCAAGGCCGTAGCTTGCGTGCATATTGCAGGCGATCACGACATTGTCCTTCACGGAGAGGTTCCCGAAGAGGCGGATATTCTGAAAGGTGCGGGCAATGCCCTTTTCCGTCGCCTGATCCGGGCGGATCTTCGTGATGTCCTCCCCGTCAAAAAGGATGCTGCCGGAATCGGCCGTATAGATCCCGGTGATGGTATTGAAGACGCTGGTCTTCCCGGCGCCGTTCGGGCCGATCAGGCCGTGGACGGAATAACGCTCCAGCTGCAGATTGAAATTGTCGATGGCGCGTACGCCGCCGAAATTCTTTTCCAGATTCTTCAGCTCCAAAAGAATGTCAGACATGCTTCTCTGCCTCCTTTTTCCCGAACCGTCTGCGGAAGAAGGCGACCGTGCGGCGAAGGCTGAATTCCTTGTAGCCGTAAAGCCCGTTGGGCCGCAGGAGGATGACCGCGACAACCGCAATGCCGTAGAAGAGCATGCGGTACTCCGCGAGGCTGCGGAAGATCTCCGGAAGGAGCTGGACGATAATGGTGCCGAGCACGCTGCCCGTAAGGCTGCCGAGGCCGCCCAGGACCGTCGTTATGATCAGCTCGCTGCTCTTGGAGAGGTTGAAAAGGGCAGGCGTGATGTAGCGGAGATAATGCGCATAAAGCCCGCCGGACCAGCCGGCATAGACCGCGCTGAAGATAAAGGACATCTTCTTGTAGCGGACAACGTTGATCCCCGCCGCCGCCGCGGCAACTTCATTTTCCCGGATGGCGGAGAGGTTCTGCCCGTACTTGGAGTGAATAAAATTCCAGGCGATCACGAAGGCAAGCGCCGCGCAGAAGAGAGCGACCGGGGCCGTCGTGCAGTACGGAATGTTGGAATAGCCGTTCGCGCCGCCCGTAATATTGCGCGTATAGTTGAAGAGCACGCGGACACACTCTCCGAAGCCAAGGCAGCTGATAAGGAAGTAATCTCCGCGCAGGCGGATCGTCAGGCTGCCGAGCAGGAAGGCGATGACCCCCGCCGCCGCGGCTCCCACGGCAATCGCGAGCGGGAACGGCAGGCCGAGCTGCACGCTGCAGATCGCCGCCGCATAGGCACCGATGGACATAAAACCCGCATTGCCGAAGGAAAAGAGGCGCGTAAAGCCGGTGAGGACCGACATTCCGAGCACCGCGATCATATTGACGCAGACGATCACGATGACGCCGTCATAGAAGGAATTGAACAGCATGGCCTTCTCTCCTCCTTATGCCTTTTCCTGCACGTCCACGCCGAACAGGCCGCTCGGGCGGATGAGCAGGATCGCAATGAGCAGGGAGAAGGAGATCAGATCGCGCAGACCGGAGCTGATATAGCCGGAGGCGACCGTCTCGATAAGGCCGAGCAGGATCGCGCCGACGATCGCGCCCGGGACGCTGCCGAGCCCGCCGATGACCGAAGCGATGAACGCCTTGAGCCCGACGTTGCCCATCGTCGGGTATACGTTGTACTTCAGCCCGTACATAATGGCCGCAAGCCCGGCAAGACCGCCCGCCAGAAGGAAGACGATCGCGATCACGCGGTCGATCTTGATGCCGAGAAGCCCGGCCGTCCGGCCGTTGCAGGCGACTGCGCGGACATAGAGCCCGAATTTGGTCTTGTTGATAATGAGCAGCAGCGCAACGAGCACGATTGCCGTAATGCCGAGGCAGAGCAGGTCGTTCGTGCCGATGAAAACGCCGTTGAGGTTGAGCGAGGTGACCTGGAAGAGCTTGGGAAGCTGCTTGAACTTGGAGCCCCAGATCACGTTGGCCAGGTTCTGATACGTCGTTGAAAGGCCCATAGCCGCGATCATCAGGAACATATTCGGCGAGCCGTGGCGGCGGATCGTACGGTAGGCCAGCTTTTCGTTGAAAAGGCTGATAAGAGCAGCACCTCCGACGCCAAGCAGGCAGGAAGCCCAGAAGGGCATTTTGTCCACCGTCGTGGCCATAAAGCAGCAATATGCGCCCAGCATGCCAACCTCACCGTGCGCCCAGTTGGAAAAGTCCAGAAGGCTGTAGACAAGGGCATAACCCGAGGCGATCAGGGCGTAAACGCTGCCGACGGAGAGACCGATCACGATCTGCTGAAAAAGTATCTTCATGCGGAATCCTCCCGGATAGCAGTATAAAAAATGCCATGGGGATGCAGCCCAAAAAAGGGCTGCATCCCTGACATTTCAGAAGAAAGGTTCAGTTTGAGAGGAGCGGATCACGGCTCGTAGATGCCGACGTAAACGACCTCGTCCCCTTCGACCTTGAAGATGGCCGCGTCACGGCTGGGGTTGTGCGTCTCGGGGTCAATGCTCATGTGGCCGAGAAGGCCGTCAAAGCTGTCCGTTGCCTCAAGGGCGTCGCGGATGGCCGTGGGGTCGTCGGAGCCGGCCGTTTCAATCGCGTACTGGATCCACTTGATGCCGTCATTGCCGTAGAGGCACTCGGTCTCGAGCGCAATGTTGTATTCCGCCTGATAAACTTCGCCGTAGGCCGCCGCCTCGGGGAGGTTGAAGCCGGGACGGGAGACATAGTAGCAGCCTTCCAGAGCGCCGTTGGCAAGGTCGGTGAGCTCGGTGGTGTCCCAGCCGTCTGCGCCGAAGAGGACGGCCGTGATGCCGACCTCGCGGGCCTGCTGGGCGATCAGAGCGACGTTTTCATAGTTCCAGGGAACAAACAGGACGTCCGGGTTCTTGGCCGCGATCTTGGTGAGCTGGGCGCGGAAGTCATTGTCGCCGTTCTGTGCTTCCTCGGATGCGACAAGCGTGCCGCCGAGGGAGGTGAAGGTCTCGACCATGAAGTCGCCGACGCTGGTGGAATAGGAGTCCGTAATGTCTTCGATGACGGCGCAGGTGCGAAGGCCGAGCTCATTGTAGGCATAGCTGCCGGCGAGAAGGCCCATGTAAGAGTCGATAAAGCAGAGGCGGAAGGAATAAGGATGCAGATTGCCGGCAGCGTCGACGGTGACGAGCTCATTGGAAGCCGCCGTCGCGATCACCGGAACGCAAAGCTCATCGGCCACTGCCGCGATGGGGATGTTGCAGCTGGAGAAGTTCGTGCCGACGACGGCGACAACGCCGTATTCCTCGACGAGACGCTTGTAGGCGGAGACGGAGTCGTCGGAAACGCCCTTGCCGTCCAGGCCGATGACCTGGACCTCGCGGCCGAGGATGCCGCCTTCTTCATTGATCTGCTTTGCCGTGAGCTGCAGGCCGTTGAGCCCGGCCTGGCCCCAAAGCGCCGTATCGCCGGAAAGGGCGCCGACATAGCCGATCTTGATCGGGTTTTCGGTGTCGAGATCTGCAAATGCGCTGACCGAAAGGGAGAAGCAGAGGATCAGAGCAAGCAGCAATGCGATTTTCTTCATTCGGGGGTCCTCCATGTCTAAAAAAAGATATACTTACTATATTGCATGGCGGAACTTGTGTCAAATAAATTGAAATAATCGCCGGTTATAAATTAAATTGATAACCGGCGATCCGTAAAAAAAATTCAGATGTAAATGCGCTCCACGCGCGGAAGAAGCGCGGCCGTCAGCCCACAGCCTTCCTTGTCGCCGATGCGGGCGGCGATCTCTTGTGAGGAGAGAAAGCTCCCTTTCCCGTCACGGCCGAAGAAGGTCACTTCATCGCCCGGCTCACAGGAAATTTCCCCGAGATCCGCGAAGCTCTGGTCCATACACGCGGCCAGAAGCCGGGCCTTTTGCCCCCGGATCAGGATCGGGGCGCCGGAGAGGAAGAGCGCCTCCGGGATCCCGTCTCCGTAGCCGACGGAGAGGAGACCGACGCGCGTGTCCTTCGGGAGGACAAAGGAGCTTCCGTAGGCCAGGGTCTCCCCCGCGCGGCGCTCGCGGACGTCCGTCAGATACGTGCGCAGAGAAGGCACCTCCGCAATGCCGCCGACGGGGGCAGACGGATGGTCCATATAGAGCCTCCGCCCGATGCGGACGGCGTCAAGGTCATACCGATGGCTCCGTTCCATCGGAGCCGAGCTGGAGATGGAGCGGATCCCCGTCGGGATGCCGGCATTTTCCAGACACGCAAGACCGCGGAGAAAGCAGGCAAACTGCCGGTCCATATGCTCCGGCACATCGTCCGCAAAGTGGGAAAAGGTGCCGCAGATGCGGAGGCAGGAAGCATAGGCCGGCAGCGCCGCGGCAAGCTCCGGCAGCTCGGATTCCGGGAAGCCGATGCGGTGGAGCCCCGTATCGAGCTTCAGCTGCACCTTGACGGGGCGCCCCAGCCGCTTAGAGAGCGAGCGGAGAAGCTCCAGCTGGCGGAAGGAGGCCAGCGTCAGTGTCAGATCCCGCTCCGCGGCCGCCTCGTACAGCCCGTCCGGCGGGAGGCTCATGACCCAGATCTCCTCCCGGATCCCGGCTCCCCGCAGCGCAAGGCCTTCGGAAACGTGAGAGACGGCAAAGGTGTCGATCTCCGGGAGCTCCGCGAGAAGCCGCGCCGCCGGCACCGCCCCGAGGCCGTAGGCGTTTCCCTTCAGGACGGGCACGAGCTTCGCTCCGGGAGCGAGCGAGGCGAGGATCGACTCCGCGTTGCTCCGCAGAGCCGAGGTATTGACTTCGAGGTAAGAATTGGCGGTCATTACAGGACCTTGGAGAGGAAGAGCTGCGTCCGGGGGTTCTGCGGGCGGTCAAAGAGCTCGTTCGGCTCGTTGATCTCCAGGATCTGCCCCGCGTCCATGAAGATCACGCGGTCCGCCACCTCGCGGGCAAAGCCCATCTCGTGCGTCACGGTGACCATGGTCATGCCCTCCCGGGCAAGATCCCGCATCAGGTCAAGAACTTCTCCTACCATCTCGGGGTCGAGCGCGGAGGTCGGTTCGTCAAAGAGCATCACTTCCGGCTCCATCGCGAGCGCGCGGACAATGGCGATGCGCTGCTTCTGCCCGCCGGAGAGCATGTTGGGATATTCCTTCGCCTTGTCGGCAAGGCCGATCCGCTTGAGGAGCTCCATGGCCTTCTCCTCGGCCTGCGCCTTCGTCTTCAGCTTCAGATAGACCGGAGCGAGCGTGATGTTCTGGAGCACGGTCTTGTGCGGGAAGAGATTGAAGTGCTGAAACACCATGCCCATGCGCCGGCGATGGAGGTCGATGTTGACGTTTTTGTCGGCCAGATCGACGCCGTCAAAGTAGATGTGCCCGGACGTCGGCACCTCGAGCATATTGAGGCAGCGGAGCATCGTGCTCTTCCCGCTTCCCGACGGCCCGATGATAACGACGACCTCGCCCTTTTGGATCGACATGCTGCAGCCGGCAAGCGCCTTGACCGCGCCGTCATTATATTCCTTGGTTACATTCTCAACGCGAATGATCTCACTGCTTGTCGCCACGGCGCATTCTCCTTTCGATGGCCTCGATTCCCTTGGAGGCGGGATAGTTGATGCAGAAGTATACGATCGCGGCGATCGTATAGGGAGCAAGGGTGATGTAGGTCGAGCCCGCGATCGTCTTGGCCGCGAACATCAGCTCCGCCATGCCGAGCGTGGAGCAGATCGACGACTCCTTGACCATTGTGATGATCTCATTGGCCAGAGCCGGCAGGACGTTTTTGATCGCCTGTGGAAGAACGACGAGCTTCATGGCGGCCCAGCCGCTCAGGCCCAGAGAGCGTGCCGCCTCCGTCTGCCCGATATCGACTGCCAGAATTCCGCCGCGGAAGACCTCCGCGACGTAGGCCGACGAGTTCAGCGCCAGGGCCACGACGCCCGGAATAAAGCGGCTCATGCGGATAAAGCCGAACAGCATCCACTTGTTCGGGATCTGGATCACGCCGAAGAGCCCGAAGTAAATAATGCTCAGCTGCACAAGCAGAGGGGTGGAACGGAAGACGGCAATATAGGCCCCCGCCAGACCCCTGACCAGTTTATTCTTGCTCAGGCGCATAATTGCCAGGAGCAACGCCGGGATCACCGCCAGTGCAACGGAGAAAACGGCAAGCAGCAGTGTGTAGCCAATCGCCTGAAGGATATATCCGCCGTACTCCCCCATAAAGGAAAAGTTGAAGAAGGAGGTCGACGACAATCCTCCGAATATGCCTTCCCAATCCATAAAAGCGCGTCCTTTCTCTGCTTTTGTGCAGAACGGACAAATGTGTAAAACCCCGGTCGGGCTTTACACATTTGTTCGGATATTCAGAAATTCGGGGTGGGCGCGGAAATTATTCGTCCGCTTCGTAGCCTTCGGGAGCGTCGGCGGTGACTTCCTCGTAGGTGCCGAGGCCGAGGATCTCGTTGACGTCCATCAGAGCCTGTGCGCCGAAGCCCTCTTCCTTCAACTGGGCGATGGCTTCATTCAGACCGTCGAGAAGGCCCTTCGGGTCGCCCTTGGCAACGGCAACGTTGATGCCGATGGCATCTTCGCCGAAGACGCTGCTGGCCGGAGCAATGGCGAGGCCTTCTTCGGAGGCGGCATACTGCTCGGCAACCGAGCCGTCAAGCAGGATCGCGTCGATCTTGCCGTTGACCAGCTCATTGACCAGATCCGTCACCAGCTGCAGGGAGACGCACTCGGCGCCGACGCAGAGGTTCTGAACCTTCTCGACCTTCGTGGAGCCGGTCTGTGCGCCGACATAGAGACCGTCAAAGTCCGTCTCGCAGTCGACGAGCTTGTCCGCATCTTCCGCGCGGCAGAGGAAGCGCTCGGGGATCTCTTCATAGTAGACATCGGAGAAATCGACGGCCTTCTGGCGCTTCTCGGTGCTCTCGATATCCGCCATGACGATGTCAAAGTCGCCCTTGTTCAGAGCCGTCAGGAGATAGCCGAAGTCCATATTTTCGATGGCAAGTTCCATGCCGAGATAGTCGGCAATATACTGGGCGATCTCGATATCGATGCCGCCGTAGACCATGTTGCCGTCTTCATCGGGATACATGAATTCATAAGGAGCATAGTCTGCGCTGGTGCCGAGCACGAGGACCGGCTTGTCTTCCGCGAAAGCGCCCATGGCGCAGAGGCTGCAGACCATCACGCAGGCAAGAACAAATGCGATAATCTTTTTCATTTTATTTCTTCCTTTCCTGAAATTAAGGCCATTATAGTGAATAATTATTCAGTTGTCAATTCAAACTTCGCACGGCGCGGCCCAAATGCGCATTTCGGATCCGGCCGTTTTCCACGGCGGTCTCCCCCCGGATCAGGACCCGGCAGATCCCCTCCGGCGGAAGCGTCGGCTCGGCAAAGGTCGCGCGGTCGCAAAGCGTTTCGGGATCGAAGATCACAATGTCGGCATCCGAACCCGGGGCAAGGTTCCCCTTGCCGGCAAGCCCCAGCCGTTCGGCCGGGAGCGCCGTGACCCTCCGGATCGCCTCGTAAAGGGAAAGCCCCGCCTTTTTCCGGTATTGCGACAGAAAGCGCGGGAAAGCCCCCGCCGCACGGGGATGGCCTTGGCCGCGGCTTAAGAAGCAGTCGCTTCCCACGAGCATATCGGGATGCCGGTAAGCGAGGACGATCTCCTCCTCCCGCATGACGTGCCCCACGGTCAGATAGCCGGGGTGGTCCCGCCGCTCCGCTTCAAAGATCTCCCGGGTGCAGCGCTGCCCCCGGAATTTTCCTTCCGCCATCTCAATGTCCTCATAGCTGCAGCAGATCGCGGCGAGGTCGTCGTAGGGGGCACTGCCGATAAAGGTGGAAAAGGCATCGTAGGGATAGCAGTCGCAGCGCGCGTCGAGGCCGTTTGCGCGGTATTCGTCCACGCGGTGAAGCAGCTCCTCCATCTGGCCGTATCCCGCCATGCTGCCCACATGAGAGATCTGCACCGGGATGCCGAGCTCCTTTCCGAGCGAGAGGATCTCCTCCGCGGCCGGCAGGGCCTCCTCGGCGCAGCTCCGGATGTGTGCGGCAACGAGCTTCCCGGCCGGGGCGCACTCCCGCGCCGCGCAGAAGAGCTCCTCCCTCGTCATTCCCGGAACATACTCGAGCCCGAAGGACACGCCCGCGCAGCCGGCCTTCAGTGCCCCGGCGATCTCCTGCGCGATCCGTTCCCGCTCCGGCTCCGCTGCCGCAGAATACCGGTCGGCCGAGGAGTTTCTCTCCCGGAAATACGTATATCCCGCAAGGACCGCAAGGTTTACATAATTTCCGACCGTATCCGCATTTTCAAGAAGCCGTACGGGGTCGACATAGTTGTCCCCGCAGTTTCCGACCAGCGCCGTCGTCACGCCCTGCCGGAGCAGGCAGGCCAGGTTTGCCCCCTGCTCGTCCGGAACGGGGCGTCCGTTTTCCATCGGATCTTCATGGGCATGGATGTCGATAAACCCCGGGCAGACGGTTTTGCCGGAGGCGTCGACGACGCAGTCGTCCTCCCGCGGAGGCAGGTCATAGCCTGCGACCTTTCCGTTTTCGATCGCCAGATCCAGGACCGCATCGATCCCCCGGGCGGGGTCGATCACCCGGCCGCCGCGAATCACACTTCTCATTTTATGCTCTTTTTCTTCCTTTCCGAATCAGAAGAACACGCCCTTGACGAAGATCTCGACTCCGATCGCAATCAGGATCACGCCGCCGAGGATCGAGGCCTTGCCGGCGAGCTTTGTGCCGAACTTTTTGCCGATCTTCAGCCCTCCGATGCAGATGCCGAAGGTGACGGCGCCGATAATAACGGCCTCAACCACGGCGCTGACCCCGTCATACTCCGCGATCGTGAAGCCGACGGAGAGCGCGTCGATGGACGTGGCGATGCCCTGCACCATGAGCCCGGCGAAGCCGACGGCGGGCGACTCGTCCTCTTCCTTGTTCTGAACGCCCTCAAGCACCATCTTTCCGCCGATGTAGAGCAGCAGAAGCAGCGCGATCCAGGGCGTGAAGCGCTGGAAGGAAGCAAAGGTCTCCTCGATGGTGTGCACGCAGAGCCAGCCGACAAGCGGCATCAGGATCTGATAGACGCCGAAGGTGCCTGCGATGAGGCACATGCGGCGCTTCGGCATCTTCGGCTCATGGAGCCCGTTTGCCATGGAAACGGAGAACGCGTCCATCGCAAGGCCGATGCCGAAGAGCACGCTGTTGACAAAAAACATGAGATCCCAGGTCATTTCTCTTTCTCCCCCGCAGAGTAAATAAGACTATTATAAAGGCAGGAAGGAGAAAACGCAAGTTTTCTCTTTCCTGCCTCTTCTTCACTTTTTCAGGGAGGCGGCGATGAAGCCGCGGAAGAGCGGGTGCGGGCGGTCCGGCCGGCTCTTGAACTCCGGATGGAACTGCACGCCGACGAACCACGGGCTCTGCGGAGCTTCGACGATCTCCACGAGCGTCCCGTCCGGCGAGGTGCCGGCAACGGCGAGGCCCTTCTGCTCCATTTCCGCGCGGAAGATATTGTTGAACTCATAGCGGTGCCGGTGGCGCTCGGAGATCTCCGCCTCGCCGTAGGCGGTGCGGGAGCGCGTCCCCTCCTGCAGCAGGCAGGGGTAATGCCCGAGGCGCATCGTGCCGCCCTTGTCCGTGATGCCGACCTGCCCCGGCATGAGGTCAATGACGGGATGGAGCGTCTCCGGCTCGAACTCGGTGGAGTCGGCGTCCTCCCAGCCCATCACATGGCGGGCAAACTCGATGACGGCGATCTGCATGCCGAGGCAGATGCCGAAATACGGCACGCCGTTTTCGCGGCAGTAGCGGGCGGCCTCGATCATGCCCTCGGTCCCGCGGCCGCCGAAGCCGCCCGGGACGATGATCCCGTCGCATTTCCCGAGGATCCCGGAAGCGTTTTCCCGCGTGATCTGCTCGGAATCGATCCAGTCGATATCGGCAATGGCGTCCAGCGCGCTGGCCGCGTGGAAGAGCGACTCGGCAACGCTGAGATAGGCGTCGTGCAGCTGGACGTATTTCCCGACGAGCCCGATGCGCACATGCTTGTGGGCACCCTTGATCTTCTCCACCATCTCCTCCCACACGCGGAGATCCGGCTCCCGGTGCTCCAGCGAAAGCCTTTCGCAGACCACGCGCGCCAGCCCTTCCCGCTCCAGCAGAAGAGGCACCTCGTAGAGCGTGGAGGCCGTCGTATTCTGGATCACGCACTCGGGGGAGACGTTGCAGAACATGGCGATCTTGCGGCGGATGTCCTCCGTCACCGGCACGTCGCTCCGGCAGACCAGGATGTCCGGCTGGATGCCGATGGAGAGCAGCTCCTTGACGGAATGCTGCACGGGCTTGCTCTTGAGCTCGCCCGTCCCGGGGATCGTCACGAGAAGCGGAACGTGGATATAGAGCACGTTCTCCTTCCCCTTCTCCGCCGCCACCTGGCGGATGGCCTCGAGGAAGGGCTGGCTCTCGATGTCGCCCACGGTCCCGCCGATCTCGCAGATGGCGACGTCGAGCCCGTTTTTCTCCATGGCGTAGATGCTGCGCTTGATCTCGTCCGTCACATGCGGGATAATCTGGACCGTGCTGCCGAGATAGCCGCCCTGGCGCTCGCGGGAGAGAACGTTCCAGTAGATCCTGCCGGAGGAGACGGAGGAGGCGGCCGTGAGCGTCTCGTCCGTAAAGCGCTCGTAATGGCCGAGGTCGAGGTCCGTCTCGGCGCCGTCGTCCGTAACGAAGACCTCGCCGTGCTGATAGGGGCTCATCGTGCCGGGGTCGACATTCAGATAGGGGTCAAACTTCTGGTTCTGCACGCGGTAGCCCCGCTGCTTCAGCAGGCGTCCCAGAGACGCCGCGCAGATCCCCTTGCCGAGCCCGGACACCACGCCGCCGGTTACAAAAATATATTTCATTTTCCGCTTTTCCTTTCCTCTTTTACGAAAACACAAGGGGAAGAATAGCTGGATTTTGTTCAAGATTCCAATACATATATCATTGCAGTAAATATATTTTTTTGATATAATATGCTTATGATTTTAATATAGCAGAAAGCAGGATGACGCTATGGAACTTCGAACGCTGAAATATTTCCTCGTGGTCGCCCAGGAGCTGAACATCACGCACGCCGCCGAAAAGCTCAACATCAGCCAGCCGCCGCTGAGCGCCCAGATCCACGGCCTGGAGGACGAGCTCGGCACCAAGCTCTTCATCCGCGGCAAGCGCAAGCTGCAGCTCACGGAGGCGGGGCACGTTCTCTATCGCCGGGCGACGCAGATCATGGACCTGACGCAGAAGGTCAGCCAGGAGATCAGCCAGCTCAACCACGGGGTCGCCGGGCAGGTCTCGATCGGGCTCGTCGGCGGGCGCACGCCCTATATCTTTGCCCGCTGGGCCAAGGGCTTCACGGAGGAGTTTCCGCAGGTGAAGTTCAGCCTGTGGAACAGCAGCTCGGACGAGGTGATCTCCCGCCTTTCCTCGGGCATTCTGGACCTGGCCGTCATCGGCGCTCCCTACGACCAGGAGCATCTCGACGGTTTCCCCGTCGGCCGCGAACCGTGGACGGCGCTCATCCCCCGCTCCCATCCGCTCGCGAAGGATCCGAGCCGCTTCGTCTCTCTCGCCTCCCTGAAGGACGAGCCTCTCATCATCCCCTCGCGCAAGTCCCGCAAGGAGGCGATCCAGGGCTGGTTCGCCGAGGTCGGCGCGGAGCCGAACATCCTCTGCGAAACGGCCGACTATCTCGACGCCGTCGCCATGTCCGAGCAGGGCATCGGCATCAGCATCTTCCCGAAGACGACGTACACGCCGAACGATCTCCTCGTCCCGAAGATCATCGTGGACAGCGAGCGCCAGATCGAATACGTGCTCGTGTGGAACAAGGGCCAGCGCTTCACCTCCGCCGTCGGCGAATTCGTCAACTATGTGAAGGACTTTGCCGAGGAAGAGCGCCTCACGTCCCCGAAGCTGCTCCGCCCGGAGGGGGAATACGTTCCCTCCGAGGACACGCCCTACCTTTAATTATAGAACAGATCTGTGAAATCAAAAGAAGGAACCGAATCCATGGAACTGCATGAACGGCTCGCCGAAGAGCTGAGCCTGAACCCCGAATACGTTGCCAACGTCATCCGCCTCATCGACGAGGGGAACACGATCCCCTTCATTGCCCGCTACCGCAAGGAGATGCACGGCACCATGAGCGACACCACGCTCCGCGCTCTCGCCGAACGCCTGGAATATCTCCGGAATCTCGACGAGCGCCGCGAGGCGATCCTCCGCTCGATCTCCGAGCAGGGAAAGCTGACGGACGAGCTTGCCTCCGCGATCGCGGCGGCGGAGACGCTCGCCGTCCTCGAGGATCTCTACCGCCCCTACAAGCAGAAGCGCCGCACCCGCGCCACGGTCGCCCGCGAGAAGGGCCTCGCTCCGCTCGCGGAGCTTCTTTTTGCCCAGGCGCCGGACGGCCCCGTCCCCGAGGAGGCGGCAAAGGACTATGTCGACGCCGAGAAGGGCGTCGCCTCCGCGGAGGAGGCCCTGCAGGGGGCCTCGGACATTATCGCCGAGATGCTCTCGGACGATGCCGACATCCGCGCCGCCCTGCGCGAATATCTCCGCGCCTCCGCCTCCCTCCGCTCGGAGGCCGCCGGCGAGGAGGACTCGGTCTACAGCCCCTATTACGATTACCGCGAGAGCCTCTCCCGCATTCCGGGGCACCGCGTTCTCGCCGTCAACCGCGGCGAAAAGGAGGGCTTTCTCAAGGTCTCCGTGGAGGCGGACCGCGACGCCGCCCTGCAGCGCCTGCGCCGCAGGGTCATCCGCCCCGGCAGCGCCTCCATGGCCTTCGTCCGCTCCGCCGCCGACGACGCGTATGACCGCCTCATCTTCCCCTCCATGGAGCGCGAGTGCCGCTCTGCCCTGACGGAGGCCGCCTGCGACGGCGCCATCCGCATGTTCGCCCAGAACCTCAAGCCCCTGCTCATGCAGCCCCCCGTCAAGGGCAAGGTCACCATGGGGCTCGACCCCGGCTACCGCAACGGCTGCAAGGTCGCCGTCATCGACGGGACGGGCAAGGTGCTGGACACGGCGGTCGTCTACCCCACCTTCAACGACGCCAAAAAAGAGGAGGCCATCGCGCGCCTCTCTTCTCTCATCCGCAAGGATCATGTCGAGCATCTCGCCATCGGGAACGGCACGGCCTCGCGCGAGACCGAGCAGATGGCCGTGGAGATGCTGCGCCGCCTGGGCGGCGGGCAGTCCTACGCCATGGTCAACGAGGCGGGCGCCTCGGTCTATTCCGCCTCCCCTCTGGCGGCGGAGGAATTCCCGGACTATGACGTCAACCTCCGCTCGGCCGTCTCCATTGCCCGCCGCCTGCAGGACCCGCTGGCCGAGCTCGTGAAGATCGAGCCCAAGGCCATTGGCGTCGGGCAGTATCAGCACGATATGCCCCAGAAGCAGCTGGAGGAGACGCTGGACGGCGTGGTGGAGGACTGCGTCAACGCCGTGGGCGTCGACGTAAACACGGCCTCTGTCAGCCTCCTGCAGCGCGTCTCCGGCCTCACGAAGACGACGGCCGCCAACCTCGTGAAATACCGCGAGGAAAACGGCGCCTTCACGGACCGCGCCCAGATCAAAAAGGTGCCGAAGCTCGGGCCGAAGGCCTTCGAGCAGTGCGCCGGCTTCCTGCGCGTGCCGGAGTCGAAGCAGATCCTCGACAATACGGCCGTCCACCCCGAGAGCTACGCCGCGGCAAAGAAGCTCCTCTCGCTCTGCGGCTATTCGCTCGACGACGTCAAATCGGGCGCGCTCAAAGATCTCCGCGCCCGCTTCCTCGCCGCGGGGCCGGAGGCCGTGGCCGAACAGTGCGGCGTCGGCGTCCCGACGTTGAACGACATCATCGCGGAGCTTCTCAAGCCCGGGCGCGACGTGCGCGACGATCTGCCCCCCGTGCTCCTCCGCCAGGACGTGCTCGAGATCAAGGATCTCAAGGAGGGCATGGAGCTCACGGGCACCGTGCGCAACGTGATCGACTTCGGCGCCTTCGTGGACATCGGCGTCCATCAGGACGGGCTCGTCCACATCTCGCAGATCTCGGACAAGTTCATCCGCCATCCGAGCGAGGTGCTGAGCGTCGGCGATGTCGTAAAAGTCAAGGTGCTGGGCGTGGACGAGAAGAAAAAGCGCATCAGCCTCACGATGAAGCTCTGAGGAGGCGCCTATGTGGCATCCGCTCCGTCATCTGAAAACCATCACGCATCATCACAATCTCGTGATGGTCCACTGCTTCAAATGCGGGCTCTACTGGCAGGGCCTGACGCACGATCTCAGCAAGCTCAGCCCCATTGAGTTCCTCACGGGCGCCAAGTACTATCAGGGCACGCGCAGCCCGAACAACGCGCAGCGCGAAGCCGTCGGCTACACAGCCGCCTGGCTCCACCACAAGGGCCGCAACCGCCACCATCTGGAATACTGGATCGACTATGCCGGCGGGGACAATACATCCATGATCGGCATGCGTATGCCGGAGAAATACGTCGCCGAAATGGTGTGCGACCGGATGGCCGCGAGCAAGACCTACCGCGGCAAGGCCTACCGTGACTCCGACCCCTGGGACTATTACGCCCGCGCGCGGGACATCTATCTTCTCCACCCCGACACGAAGCGCCAGCTCGAGCAGTGCCTCATCACGCTGCGCGACCACGGGGAGGACGCCGTCTTCGAATATATCCGCACCGAGCTCCTCGGCAAGGCCGACCAGAAGAAAAAGCGCATGCAGCTCTGAAAAAAGATCTCCCGCCCGCAGCCGGGCAGGAGATCTTTTTTTGTGCGGAGCAAATTATTCCGCGAGGAGGACCGGTTCGCCCTCCGTCCTCAGCTTTCCGTCCTTCACTGAAACGGTCTCGCCGGAGATGAGGTTGCCGTAATTTCCGTCCTTCCACCGGACGTTCACCTCGGCCGCTTTTCCCTTGAGGGAGAAGACGCCGAGCTTTTTCGTCTTTCCGTCCCCGCGGAGCAGAACGGCGATCTCGTTCTCGTCGTCGGCCTCCGCATGGCACACGTCGCGGACCGAGAGGGCGGTCTTCTTGATCCCGGCGAGCTTTTTCAAAAGCGGCGCGATGCTCTTCTCCTCGCTGCGCTCGAAGACCTCTTTTTCAAAGAGGCTCGGCAGGTGCTCGCAGCGGTATTCCTGCCCGGCGTAGAGAAGCGTGGCCCCCTTGAGGAAGAAGAGGAGCGCCGTGAGGTTCCGCAGCGCCCGTTCGTCTTGGATATAGGAGGCGATGCGGGGCTGGTCGTGGTTCTCGAGGCAGTGCAGCTTGATATAGTTCCCGGGGTAGGCCGTCTCCTGAATGTTGAGGGCGTTGAGCCAGGAGGAGAGCGGCATCTTCCCCTTGAGATACTGCTCGTAGAGCGCCCAGATGTCGTAATCGTACTCCATGTCGAAGGCGGAATAGAGCTCGCTGTCCGTTGCGGCATAGATGCCGTCGCTGCGGCAGAAGAAGGTCATCAGCTCGTGGACGGACTCCGCGAGCCAGATGCACCCGGGGTTCACCGCGGCGACCTCTTTCCTCGCCCGCTCCCAGAATGCCGCCGGCACGCAGGAGGCGACGTCGCACCGGAACCCGTCCACGATCCCGGCCCACATTTTGAGCGTCTCGATCTGGTAGTCCCAGAGGGCGGGGCAGGTATAGTCGAGGTCGATCACGTCGCTCCACTCGCCGACCTTGTTCCCGAAGCTCCCGTCGCTCCTGCGGTAGAAGAACTCGGGGTGCTCCACGGAAAGCACGGAGTCGGGCGAGGTGTGGTTGTAGACGACGTCGATCATCACCTTCATGCCCTCGGCGTGGATCGCGTCGACGAGCGTGCGGAACTCCTCCATCGTGCCGTAGCAGGGGTTCGTCGTGCGGTAGTCCCGGTTGGCGTAGGGGCAGCCGAGGCTCCCCTTCTTGCCCTTGACGCCGATGGGATGGATCGGCATGAGCCAAATGATGTCCGCGCCGAGCGCGTGGATGCGCTTCAGGTCGGGGATGAGGGAGAGGAAGGTGCCCTCCTCGGTGTGCGCGCGGAGATAGACGCTGTAGATGACGCTGCCGCGCAGCGCGATGTCCGTATTCTTCGCCATGCTTCCGCTTGCCTCTTACTTTTTGACGCTCTCGATCACGCCCTCGGCGAGGCCGGCAAGGCCCTGCAGCTCGCTCGGGATGATGATCTTCGTGGCCTGCCCGTCGGCGGCGGCGGCGAAGGCCTCCATGGCCTTCAGCTTCAGCACGGCGTCGGACGGGGCGGCGGCGTTGACGAGCTTGATGCCCTCGGCCGTCGCGCGCTGGACCGTGAGGATGGCCTCGGCCTCGCCTTCGGCCTCGAGGATCTGCTGCTGCTTCTTTGCGTCGGCGCGGAGGATGGCGGATTCCTTTTCGCCCTCGGCCTCGAGGATGGCGGCCTGCTTTTCGCCCTCGGCGCGGAGGATGGCTTCGCGGCGTTCGCGCTCGGCCTTCATCTGCTTCTCCATGGCGTTGCGGATGGCCTCCGGCGGGAGGATGTTCTTGAGCTCGACGCGGTTGACCTTGATGCCCCAGGGGTCGGTCGCCTCGTCGAGGATGGAGCGCATCTTGGTGTTGATGACGTCGCGGCTCGTGAGGCACTCGTCAAGCTCCAGCTCGCCGATGATATTGCGCAGCGTGGTGGCGGAGAGGTTCTCGATGGCGATCATCGGCTGCTCGATGCCGTAGGTGTAGAGCTTCGGGTCGGTCACCTGGAAGTAGACGACGGTGTCGATCTGCATGGTGACGTTGTCCTTCGTGATGACGGGCTGGGGCGGGAAGTCCGCGACCTGCTCCTTGAGGGACACGACCTTGGCGACGCGCTCGATGAACGGCATCAGGAAGTGGATCCCGACGGGCCAGGTCGTCTTGTACGCGCCGAGGCGCTCGATGACGTAGGCCTTCGCCTGCTGCACGACGCGGATGCGCGTCACGATGATGATGACAAAGATCAGAACCAGGATCAGAAGGATCCGCATAGGAAATTCCCCTTTCGTTTTTTCGTTTTTCTTTTTTTGTTTCTTCTTATTTATATCTCTTCTCAGAGCTTCTGCGTTTTTTCGAGGCAGAGCGCTGCGAGGATCCCGTTGACGATCCCCGTGGCGATCCCCGCGAACACGAGCACGGGGAAATACAGCAGCACCTGCGCCGTCTGCACGACGAAGGCGGCGACGGCGATCTGCCCCAGATTGTGCAGCACGCCTCCCGCCATGGAGACGCCCGCCGTGCTGAAGAGCCCCGTCCTGCGCAGCAGCGCCATGCCGCAGAAGCTCACGAGGGCGCCCGAGAGGGCGTAGAGGATGGAAAAGGCGCTGCCGAACATCAGCCCCGCGAGCACCACGCGGCAGACGTTGATGAGGAAGGCCTCGCGCGCGCCCAGCTTGTAGAGCGCGTAGACGATGACGATGTTGGCAAACCCGAGCTTGATCCCCGGGATGCCGACGGAGACCGGCACGAGAAATTCAATGTACGAAAAGATCAGCGCAAGCGCCGTCAGCATGCCGCCCAGCGCAAGCGTCCGGGTCCGGGAGGACAGGCTTTTCATTCTCTTCTCCCCTCCTCTTAAAACAGCACGGCGTCGACCTCCGGCTCCTCCGAGCCGGAGACGGTGACCACGAGCCGGTGCGGCAGGCACATGATGACCTGCCCCGAGCGCGAGATCGGCGCGAAGCCCTCGCAGTCGTGGTTCGGGCAGTCGCTCTCCGTGACGGAGACGGCGCCGGAGCGGATCGTGAGCACGTTGCTGCCGTACTCCGTCTCGACGCGGATCTCCCGGTCCTGCGAGAGCGGATACGTGCCGTACGTCTCCCCGTTCACGGTGACGACGGCGGCGTCGGACGCCCCCGCGAGCACGCGCACCGCGAGCACGCTCGCCGCTCCCAGCAGCAGGAGCAGCACGAACAGCACGAGGTCGGCCTTTTTAAAGTAGCGGCGGACCGTTTTCATTGCGCCGCCTCCTCCCCGAAGATCTCCTCCTGCGTATACTGCCAGCGGTCGCAGTTCGGCGTCCCGATCTCCATCATAAAGAGGTTCTCGAGCTTCACGTCCTGCAGCTCGGGGTCGCAGACGTAGTCTGTGCCCTCATACCGCACCTCGACCCAGCCGTGCGGCGTCATTCCGCTCTGCCCGCCGACGACGTAGCCGCTGCAGGCCTTGGCCTCGAAGCCGAGGGCGCGCGCGAGCTCCGCGAAGGCGGCGGCGTAGCTGTAGCAGTTGCCGTAGCCCGTGGAGAGCATCGAATAGGCCTCCTCGGCGCTCCAGCCGGTCTCGCCCGGGGCGTAGGTGTTCCCCTTCCGGTACTGGCCGATGTGGATGACGTAGAGATAGGCCGCGTGCAGCTGCTCGAGCTCCTCCTCCGCGGGGTCGACGTTCTCCGCGAGGATCTCCGCGATGAGCGCGTCGAGCTCCGGGAGGCCGGAGGTGTAGTTCCCGTTTTCGTCAAACATGAACCCGTCCACGGTCTCGCCGTGCACGAAGGTGCCCTCGCGCCCGAGATAGCGCAGCTGCCCGTCCACGCGCACAAGGCCCTTTTCCCACCTGGTATATTTGGCGTGGCCCGTCCAGTTCTCGCTCCCGTCCTCCCCGCGCTCGGCGGTATGCGTGAGGACGGCTTCGGCGAAGTCGTAATAATATTCGTTTTCCTTGTTGAAGTCCGGCACGATGGAGAAGAGCCGGTCGATCCGCTTTTCGTTGGGCACGCGGCCGGAGAAGCGGTTGATGAGCATGGCCGCCTCCGCGCGGGAGACCTCCTCGTCGCGCAGCTGCAGCGTCTCCTCGACGAGCTCCGGCAGATCGGCCACCGGGTAGAGCGTCTGCAGGATCTCGATGAGCTCGCCCTTCGTCACAGTCCGCTCCGCCTGGAATTTTTCCGAGCGGATGAGCCCGAGCTCCTTCATGAGCCTCGCCGCGGGCGCGTACACCGCGCGGACGGACACGTCCGAATAGCTGACCCGTCCGTAATTGATCTCGCCCAGAAGCTCATACACCGCCACGGCGAGCTCCCGCCGCGTCAGCGCCCGCTCGGGGTAATAGAGCCCGTTGTCCTCGGCGAAGAAGTAGGCCGGGTGCTCCTCCTCGATGACCGCGTCCGCCTCCTCGAGAAAGATCGGCTCGGCGGTCTCCTCTGCAAAGCCGGATGGGAGTACAGCGGCAAAAAGAGCCAAAGCAAGCAGCAGGGCAAGGCATTTCTTTCTCATCATTTCCGTCCCGCCCACGCCTCCGGCACGACCGGCAGAGAGGTCATCGCGCGGCGGAGCATGTCGAAGGCATGGTTGCCCGCCATCTGCCGGATAAAGCCGCGGGAGCGCCCCGTTCCGAGATGCAGCTCGCGCACAAAGACCTCGTCCTTCGTCGCGAGCGAGACGAACACCGTCCCCACCTCGTGCACGCCGTCCCCGTCCGGGCCGGCGAGGCCGGTGATGCCGATGCCGAAGTCCGTGTCCAGCTTCTGCCGGACGTGCGCGGCGAGATCCCGCGCCACCTCATAGCTCACGGCGCCCTTTTCCTCGATCATCGCGGCGTCGAGCCCGAGCAGCTTCGCCTTCGCCTCGTTGGTATAGACGACGGCTCCGCCCTTGTAATAGGCGCTCGCGCCGGGCAGCCCGGTGAACCGTTCGGCGACGCCGCCTCCCGTGCAGCTCTCGGCGGTGGCGAAGGTCTTCCCCTGCGCCCGCAGCAGCGCAAAGGCCGCCTCCTCGATCGTCTCGACGTCCGTCCCGTAGACGGCGTCCCCCAGGCGCTCGATCACCCGGCGCATCACGGGGCGGCACATCTCCTCGGCCGCCTCCTCCGTCTCCGCCTTGGCCGTGATCTGCAGCAGGCAGTCGCACTCCTTGGCGTAGGGGGCCATGGAGGGGTTCGTCATGCGGTTCATTTCCTCGGCGAAGAGATCGTCCACGCCGCTCTCTCCGATCCCGAAGATGCGCACCGAGTGGGAGACGATCGTCTCCTTCCCGAGCGCGCGCAGATACGGCAGCACGCTCACCTTCATCATCGCGCGGCACTCCTTCGGCGGCCCCGGCAGGAGGATGGCGGTCACGCCGTTCTTCGTGAACGCGCAGCCCGGCGCCGTGCCGCAGGTATTGTGGAACACCGTGCATCCCTCGGGCAGCAGCGCCTGCTGCAGCATGTTCTCCGTGAAGTGCCCGCGCTCCTCCATGAAGCGGCGGAGGCACCGGTCCTCCTCCTCGTTTTTCACGAGGGGGACGCCGAGCGCCTCGGCGAGGACCTGCTTCGTGATGTCGTCGCAGGTGGGGCCGAGGCCGCCCGTCGTCAGGATGATGTCCGCGCGCTCCGCGGCGATGCGGGCGCAGTCGCGCAGGCGGTTCGGGTTGTCCCCGACGACGGTGTGCCAGCGCACGTTCATGCCGATCTGCGAGAGCATCTCGGAGATGTCGCGCGCGTTCGTATTGGTCACGTGGCCCAGAAGCAGCTCCGTGCCCACACAAAGGATCTCGACGCTCGGTTCAAAAGCGCTCATGCCGTATTTCTCCCGAATTCTGGAATTTCGTTTTTCGCCCGGCGCTTACCGGCGCTCGGCGATGGGGATCTGCTCCGTGCCGGCGAGGGCCTCCTCGACGAGGGCCTCCACGTCGAGCGCCGCCTCCACGCGCTCCACGTCCTCGAGGCGCGGCTTCGTGCGGGGGTGCCGCGGCGTGAAGACGGTGCAGCAGTCCTCATACGGGAGGATGGAGGTGTCGAAGGTGCCGATGCGGCGCGCCGTGCGGATGATCTCCTCCTTGTCGAAGCCGATGAGCGGCTGGAGGACCGGGAACTCGGTCACGGCCTGCGTCACGGCCATGGCCTCCATGGTCTGGCTCGCGACCTGCCCGAGATTCTCTCCCGTGACGATCGCCCTTGCCCCGTTCTTCGCGGCGATGCGCGAGGCGAGGCGCATCATGAACCGGCGCATGATGAGCGTGAAGTACTCCTCGGGGCACTTGTCGCGGATCTCCTCCTGGATGTGCGTAAAGGGGACGACCTCCATCGTCATCTTCCCGCAGTAGTCCGTCAGCAGCCCCGCGAGCTCGACGACCTTTTCCTTCGCCTGCTCCGAGGTGTACGGGAAGGAGAAGAAGTGCACGGGGATGAGCCGCACGCCGCGCCGCGCGATCATGTAGGTGGACACCGGGCTGTCGATCCCGCCCGAGAGCAGCGTCACGGCGACGCCGTTCGATCCTACGGGCATGCCGCCCGCGCCGGGCACGGGCGTGGAGTGGACATAGGCCGCGAGATCGCGCACCTCGACCACCACGGTGAGCTCCGGCTCGTGCACGTCCACGGGCGTGTCGGGATAGGCCTCCTGCAGCTCTCCGCCGACGTACTGGCTGAGCTGGATGCTCGTCATCGGGAAGCTCTTGTCGCTCCGCTTGCTCTCGACCTTGAAGCTCTTCGCCTTCTCCATGTCCTCCCGCAGATACTCGATGGCGAGGGCGGCGATGGCGTCCTTGTCCTTTGCGCAGGCGGCGGCGCGTGTGAGCGCGATGATGCCGAAGATCCGGCGGCAGGCGTCGAAGGCCTCGTCGAGGTCGGCGTTTTCGTCCTCCGGCTCGACGTAGACGGTGCTCTGCAGGCAGGAGATCTTAAAATTGCCGATCGGCTTGAGGCGGTAGGCGATGTTGCTGAGGAGCTTGCGCTCGAAGCTCTTGCGGTTGAGCCCCTTGAGGACGATCTCGCCCAGCTTCAGAAGAATGATGTCGTTCAAATTCGTTTCCCTCGGTTTTCTCTCGGAACAGCACGGGCGGGGCAGCTTCTGCCCCGCACCGTCTGCCTTCTTTTTCGGATCGTTTTTTGGATAGCCGGATTACTGGTCTTCCGCCCACAGCAGGGCGCACTTGACGGCCTTGTGCCAGCCGCGCACCTTCAGCGAGCGCTCCTCGCCCTCCATGCGGCTCTTGAAGACGCGGTCCATCTTCCAGTTGCTGCGGATGTCGTCGAGATCCTTCCAGTAGCCGACGGCGAGGCCCGCGAGATAGGCGGCGCCGAGGCCGGTCGTCTCGATGCAGGACGGGCGGACGACGTCGCAGTCCAGAATGTCGCTCTGGAACTGCATGAGGAAGTTGTTCGCGCTGGCGCCGCCGTCGACGCGCAGGGCCTTGATCATGATGCCGGAATCCTGCTCCATGGCCTTGCTGATGTCATAGCTCTGGTAGGCGAGGGATTCGAGCGTCGCGCGGACAAGGTGGGAGCGGTTGAAGCCTCTCGTGATGCCGCACACGCAGCCTCTCGCGCGCTGGTTCCAGTACGGGGCGCCGAGCCCCGTGAACGCCGGCACGACGTAGCCGCCCGCGGAATCGGGGACGGACTCGGCAAAGGCCTGGCTCTCCGCGGCGTTCTCCACCACGCCGAGCTCGTCGCGCAGCCACTGGATCGCGGCGCCCGCGATGAACACGCTGCCCTCGAGGGCGTATTCCACGTGGTCGTCAAATCCGACGGCGATCGTCGTCACGAGGCCGCTGCGGCTCTTGACGGGCACGCGCCCCGTGTTCATCAGCAGGAAGCAGCCCGTGCCGTAGGTGTTCTTCATCTCGCCCGGCTCGAAGCAGCACTGCCCGAAGAGGGCGCACTGCTGGTCGCCGCCCGCGCCGGAGACGGGGATCTCGCCGCCGTAGAGCTCGAACTCGGTCTTTCCGTAAACATGGCTCGAGGGCTTGACCTCGGGGAGGATGCAGCGGGGGATGTCGAGCAGCGTGAGGAGCTCGTCGTCCCACTCGAGCGTGTGGATGTTGTAGATCATCGTGCGGCTGGCGTTGGTCTGGTCCGTCACGTGGACCTTGCCGCCCGTGAGCTTCCAGATGAGCCAGGTGTCGATGGTGCCGAAGAGCAGCTCGCCCTTCTCGGCCCGCTCGCGCGCGCCGGGCACGTTGTCGAGGATCCACTTGATCTTGGACCCGGAGAAATACGCGTCGGGGATAAGCCCGGTCTTCTCGCGGATGGTGTCGGAGAAGCCGCGCTGCACGAGGTCGTCGATGATGTCCGCGGTGCGGCGGCACTGCCAGACGATGGCGTTGCAGATCGGCTCGCCGGTCTCCTTGTCCCAGATGACGGTCGTCTCGCGCTGGTTCGTGATGCCGATGGCGGCGACGTCCTGCGCGTAGATGCCGAGCTTCTGCATGGCCGCGCGGGAGACCTCGAGCGTGGTGTACCAGATCTCGTTGGCGTCGTGCTCGACCCAGCCGGGCTGCGGGAAGATCTGGCGGAACTCCTTCTGTGCGACGGCGCAGATGTTGCCGGCCTTGTCGAAGAGCAGGCAGCGGCAGCTCGTCGTGCCCTGGTCGAGAGACATTACGTATTTCATTCTGTTTTCGTTCTCCTTCTGATTAAGATCTTTTTATTTGCAGTTTTTTGCATTCAGAAATTCATAAAGGGGCATCAGGCGCAGGAAGGCGTCCGCGAGGCGCTCCGGCAGGCGCGCGTCGAAGAGCCCCGCTCCGAAGTCCTCCTCGTGCGACAGGCTGACCCACTTCCGGTTGTACCAGGGGTCGATCACGGGGGAGAAGCTGCCCTTTTGCCGCTTGTATTCCTCCCCGGAGAGGACGAACTCGCCCGATGCCGCGGCGTCCTTCGCGAGGCGCTCGAAGGCGGCGGGATTGGCCGCGATGCGCCGGCGGTACTCCTCCATCTGCTCGCTCTTCGGGCACCAGTACCCCAGCCCGTAGCCCCAGGCGCGGGGCGAGAGCTCGAAGTAGAAGCTCGCGCGCTCGTCTCTGCCCTTCTCGTGGATGCTCCACCAGAGGTTTTCCTTGTACGGGCCCCGCCCGAAGAGGCGGCGGGCGTCGCGGTAGATGCGGGCGACGTGGAGCTCCAGCTCCTGCAGCGGGTCGGCTTCCTTTTCGATGATGGCGAAGGTCTCGTTCGCGAGCTCCCTGAAGGGCGTATTGAGGCAGCGCTCAAACTGCTCCTTGTGCGCCTGGAACCAGCTCCGCTCGTTGTTGAAGCAAAGCTCCCAGTAAAAATCGCCCGTCTCCTGTGAAAAGCCCTCGAACATTTCCTTCCGTCCGTTTCTCTAATTTCCAATATTTAAAGAGTATTCTACCATTGAATGAAGGGAAGTGCAAGAGCGATAAAAAAATTCGTTTCTCCCCTGCTCTGCATCTTGCAAAGTTTCCGCGCTTCGGTTATAATGGCGCTTGCGGTTTTATGTTAACTGTAATATTTGATTTTTAAGGCGGTATTTTTATGAAGCTGCAAAAGCTGCTTGCCGTTGCGATGGTATGCCTGATGATGCTCAGCATCTGCTCTCTTGCGTTTGCCACGGACGGCTCGATCCTCATCCCCGGCGAGACCGAGGCCCCGGTCTCCACCCCGACGCCGACGCCTGCCACCGGCCTGACCGGCGGCCCGCTCGACGGCCAGAACACCGGCGTTTTCGTGACCTCCGCTCCGCAGGCCACGACGGACCCGAACGCCACGGCCGACCCGAACGCCACCATCGTTCCCGACATCAACGCCCCCATCACCATCACCAAGAACCCCACCGGCGAGACCAAGGACCTCGGCCAGAGCGCCCGCTTCATTGCCCATGCCGACAATGCCGACTCGGTCCTCTGGTATGTCACCGACGGCACGACGACCTATGCCGCCACGGAGATCAACGCCCATTTCCCGAAGATGAGCTGCATGGGCTATGACACCGATACGCTCGACATCTTCAACATCTCCGAGGACTTCAACGGCTGGTCTGCCTATGCGGTCTATTCCAATTCTCAGACGAATGCCGTTCAGAGCACCTCGCTCGCCAAAGTCACGGTCAATGTGACTGCCACCCCGACCCCGACCGTCACGCCCACGGCCGCTCCCACCCCGACCGTCACGCCGACCCCGACCGTGACGCCGACGCCGACGGTTACGCCGGCTCCGACCGACACGCCGGCTCCGACCGCGGAGCCCACCGTGGAGCCCACCCCGGTGCAGACGGCCGATCCCGCCGTGACGGCGGCGGTCCGCTCCGCCTCCTCCTCGGCGCTGCCGTTTGTCCTCCTCGCCGTCTGCGGGGCGGTCATTCTCATCGCCGTTGCCGTCGCCGTGCTCTATTCCACGGGCGTCATCCGCCTGCGCTGGCTCGAGCGCCTCGTGAACCGCGACGACGACGAGGACGACGATTAAGCGCGTTCTTTTCGGATTTTCTCTTGCATTTTCTCCCCTGCCTGTTATAATGTCCGCATCGAAGCAGAGTAGGGTCCGGCGCGTGAAGTACCCGGTGAACAGGGAGTTGTCATCGGGGCGAAGGATTTTTCCGCGGTGCCGGTCCCGCATCCCGCTGCTGCATTTCGGACGCGGAATACAAAGCCTCCCGTTATGCGGTTTCGGAAAACTGCGTGACAGGAGGTTTTTTTATGTCGGATCCCGCAGCGTCCCTCGCCCCCGGGCTGTATCCCCACCCCTTCTCCCGCGCCTACTGGCGCGACGCCGCGAAGGAGCTCAAGAGCACGCGCATGCTCTGCCTCGCCGCGCTGATGACGGCGCTGCGCGTCGCGCTCAAGAGCCTCGCCATCCCCATCGCCCCGCCGACGCTCTATCTCTATCCCTCCGCCTTCATCAACGCCCTCGGCGCCTCGCTCTACGGGCCCGTGGTCGCCCTCCTGGCCGCCGCCGTGAGCGACACGCTCGGCGCGCTGCTGTTCCCGACGGGGGTCTATTTCTTTCCCTTTATCTTTACGGAGATGGCGGGCTCGCTGATCTTCGCCCTGTTCTTCTACCGCGCGCCGAAGTCCCCCGTGCGCATCCTGCTCGCGCGCTTTTCGGTCTCCTTCTGGGTGAACATCGTGCTCCAGAGCCCCATCATGCTCTGGTATTACCGGGTGATCCTCGGCAAGAGCTACGCGCTTTTCGATCTCCCCCGCATCTGCAAGAATCTCGTGCTCTTCCCGCTCGAGTCGCTCTTCCTGATGTTCCTCTTCGGCCTTCTCGACCCGATCACCTACCGTCTGCGCTTCAGCTATGACCCGCCCAAGCCCCTCCGCCCCACGCGCCGCGCGCTCGCCCTGCTCCTCGCGCTCTTTCTCGCGGGCTCCGCCGCGACGGCGGGCTATTATGTCTATGACTTCAACACCCGCAACCATACGAATGACTTTACGGGCTCGGCCCGGGAGGACTTCAACCGCTCCCTCTACTCCGCACTTTTGAGCGAGGACGCATACGCGGACGCCTGCGGCGACCTGGTCCTCGTCAACACGATCTACACCCGCGTCGGCAGCGAAACGCGCACGGTGACGTTCACCTCCTATGCTCTCTCCGAGGGTGAAGCCGCGCTGCCCGAGGACGCCTGGGGCCTTCTCAACTCCGCCGCCGCCAGGCGCGCCGAGCTGCAGCCCCTCGGCAAATATACCGTCACGATGGAAAAAAATTCTCCCGCCCTTCTCTCCTCTCCCGCCCCCGCGGCGTGAAACGGACCAGGCGCGGGCAAGACAGGAGATCTCTTTTATGGTCATTTCCAAAATTGAGCTCGGCGAGATGCGCATCCCGCTCCGCACGCCGTTCAAGACGGCGCTCCGCACGGTGGAATCCGTGCACGACATCATCGTCCGCGTCACGGGGGACGACGGCACCTGCGGCTACGGCGAGGCCCCGGCCACGGCCGTCATCACCGGAGACACGCTCGGCAGCATCCGCTGCGCGGTGGAGGACTTCATCGCCCCCGCCATCCTCGGCATGGACGTCGAGGACCTCGACGGCATCTCCCGCCGCATCCGGCAGAGCATGGTGAAGAACACCTCCGCCAAGGCCGCCGTCGACATCGCCGTCTACGATCTCTACGCCCGCTCCCTGGGCCGCCCGCTCTATAAGCTCCTCGGCGGGAACGCCGCCCGGGTGGAGACGGACCTCACGATCTCCGTCAACCCCGTGGACGAGATGGTGCGCGATTCGCTCGACGCCGTCCGCCGCGGCTTCCGCTGCCTGAAGATCAAGGTCGGCAAGGAGGGCCTCAAGGACGTGGAGCGCATCGCGGCCATCCGCAGCGCCGTGGGGCCGGACGTCGCCCTGCGGGTCGACGCCAACCAGGGCTGGAGCGCCAAGGACGCCGTCCGCATCATCCGCGCCCTCGAGGACCGCGCTCTGAACATCGACCTCGTCGAGCAGCCCGTGAACGCGCATGACTTCCGCGGCATGCAGGAGGTCACGAACGCCGTCTATACGCCCATTCTGGCCGACGAGAGCGTCTTCTCCGTGGAGGACGCCATCCGCATTCTGGACGCCCGCGCCGCCGACCTCATCAACATCAAGCTCATGAAGACGGGCGGCATCTCCGAGGCGCTCAAGATCTGCGCCGTCGCCGAGACCTTCGGCGCCGAGTGCATGGTCGGGTGCATGCTCGAGAGCAAGATCTCCGTCTCCGCCGCGGCCCACCTCGCCGCCGCCAAGGGCGTCATCACCCGGGCGGACCTCGACGGGCCGGACCTCTGCCTGGAGGACCCCTACACCGGCGGCCCGCTCTACCGGGACGGCGTCATCGAAATGCAGAGCGCCCCCGGCCTCGGCATCACGGGCGTCCCCTGCTTTGAGGCGTGAGCGCGGCGATGGAACGCTTTGCTCTCTCCCGCCTCCCCCTTGCGGGGCTCTATGAGGCCCCGCGGGAGGCCGACGGGGACAGGACCCTTCTCGCCGACGAGCTCCCCTACGGCACGCCCGTCCGCCTGCTCGAGCGGCAGGGGGACTGTTTCCGCGTGCTGACGTTTTACGGCTATCCTGGCTTCGTGCGCGCCTCCGCGCTTTTGGCTCTCTCTTCCGCGGAAGAGGACGCGCTCTTCTCCGCGCTCCGCCTCGTCGTCCGCCCAACGGCGGACGTGCTCGCCCTCCCCTCGGTGCACGGCGCCGTGCGCCTCACGGTCCCCGGCGGCAGCCTGCTGCCCTTCGTGCGGGAGGCGGAAAACGGCTGGAGCGAGGTGCGCCTCCTCTCCGGGGAGGCGGGCTATGTCCCTTCCGTGTTTCTGGAAAAGCCCCGTTTCGCCCTCCCCTTCCTCTCCGTCCCCGCGCGCGAGGCGGAGGCCCTTGCGGCGAAGGCCGCCCTTCGGGAGGCGGGCACAAAGGGCGGTTCGGGCTTTGACCTGCCGCGCCATCTCGCCGCCTTCTTCGGCGGCAGCGAGGAGGCCTTCCGCGCCTGCCTCGTCTCCTCGGCCTGCGCCTTCCTGCGCGCGCCCTACCGCTGGGGCGGGCGGACCCCCTGGGGCATCGACTGCTCGGGCCTCGTCTTCTCCGCCTATCTCCGCGCCGGCATCCCCGTCTACCGCGACGCCGCCCTGGCGGACGGCTTCCCGCTCGAGCGCATCGAAGGCGCCTTCGACGCCGAGGGCGCCCTTCGGGAGAGCGCCCTCACGGACGGCACGCTCCTCCCCGGCGACGCGCTCTTCTTCCCCGGCCACGTCGGGCTCTTCCTCGGCGAGGGCCGCTTCGTGCATTCCACGGCGAAGGCGGGGTCGAACGGCGTCGTCGTGAGCTCCCTGCTCCCCGGCGCGCCGGACTTCCGGGAGGATCTGCGCCGCAGCATCACGGCCGCGGGCGGCCTTCGCGTGTAAAAAAGCGACAAAATCCGCCGCCGCAGGGGTTTTCTTTTGGTGGAATCTGCAGAAATTTGATTTAGTGTATTGAAGTATTTTGCTTCCTGTGTTAAAATCGCGCAAATTACGGAGGGCAGGCCCCCTGCCCGCGTAAAAATAAAAAAATGAGGTAGAACTATGAAAAAGCTTCTTGGCATTCTCCTCTGCCTGGCCCTGCTCACGAGCATCTTCGCATGCTTCTCCGTCGGCGCCTCCGCAGAGGGCAGCACGCTGAACGTCGCCTGGACGGCCGACGTCGAGACCATCGACGTCCACCTCACCACGGCCGACTATCAGATCCCCCTGAACGTCTATGACCGTCTCTTTGAGATCTCCATCGACGCCGACACGAATTCCGCCGTCCTGAACAACAGCCTGGTGGAATCCTACACCGTTTCCGACGATTCCCTGACCTATTCCTTCGTCCTGAAGGACGGCATCCTCTTCTCCGACGGCTCCGCCCTGACGGCGGACGACGTGGCCTACAGCTTCACGCGTATGGTCGCCCTCGAGGAGAGCCAGCAGGAATATCTCTTCGAGTGCGTCGAGGGCTACGAGGAATTCACCGGCTCCGGCAACTACCATGACGCCGTCCTCACCGGCATCGAGGTCCAGGATGCCACGCACTTCACCATGACGCTCTCCAAGCCCTACGCCGGCTTCCTGAACATCCTCGCCTCCCCCGCCTGCTGCATCTACAGCAAGGCCGCCTGCGAAGCCGCCGGCGACTCCTTCGGCACGGACTACACGGCCGCCATCGGCTCCGGCGCCTATGTCATCACGTCCTGGACGCGCGACGCCGGCATGACCCTCTCCTACAATGAGAACTACTGGCAGGATGCCCCGGACTTCACGGAAGTCAACATCCAGGTCATCCCGAGCGCCGACACCATGAGCATGATGTTCCAGGCCGGCGAGCTCGACATTCTGGACTGCGACAAGCTGGACTCCACCGTCGTCGGCGCCACCTACAAGACCCTCTATGCCGACAAGCTCGTCTCCTCCACCCGTCTCGGCACCTCCTACATGGCGCTGAACGCCTCCTCCGAGGCTCTTTCCGATCCCGTCGCCCGCAAGGCCGTCCAGATGTGCATTGACCGCGACACCATCATCGCCACCATCCTCAACGGCGACGCCGTGACGGTCGACGGCATTTATCCCCAGGGCCTCGTCGGCTACACCGAGGACAACCAGGGCTGGCTCACCTATGACGTGGCCGGTGCCCAGGCCATGCTCGAAGAGGCCGGCTACACCAAGGACGCCGACGGCTATTACTTCTCCTTCACCATCGAGAACGACGAGAACAACTCCTCCTCCCGCCAGCTCGTCATCCAGGCCATTGCCGAGCAGCTGAAGGCCGCCGGCATCAACTGCGAGATCCGCAACAACGATCACTCCTCCTGGCTTGCCATGCGCAAGGCCGGCGAGATCGACGCCTACGTCTCCACCTGGACCGCCGACTATAACGACCCGGACAACTTCATCGCCACCTTCTGGGGCAGCGCCTCCTCCACGCTCGGCCGCTCCCTCTGCTACGGTGACGAGGACGTCATGGCCCGCGTCAGCGCCGCTCCCGCCATCCTTGACGAAGCCGAGCGCCTGGCCGAGTACGCCGACCTCGAGAAGCAGATCGTCGAGACGGACGCCTCCTGGGTCCCCCTCTATGTCCAGACGCACCTCTTCGTCCTCTCCGAGAACGTCGCCTCCTTCGTCCCGCACTGGGCCGGCTATTCCGACTTCGTGTTCGCGACCGTGAAGGCCGCCTGATCGCAGGCAAAAGCAAACTTTCCCGCCCGCAGCGCTCTGCTGCGGGCGTTTTTTTCGCGAAAAATATTTTCTTTCCGTGCGTGTTGTGGTAGAATAGTTTATTCATATTATCTGATGTGAAATCAACGGAACAAGAAAAGGCGTGTGATATTTTGAAACAGATCATCAAGCGGATCCTCGGGACGATCCCCGTGCTCATCGGCGTCGTCCTCCTGATCTTCCTCATGCTCCGCATCATCCCCGGCGACCCGGTGCTCACGCTCCTCGGCGAGCACTACAACGAAGCCACCATCGAGCGCCTCACGGCCTCCATGGGGCTCGACCAGCCGATGTGGAAGCAGTTCCTCACCTACATCGGAGGCATGCTCCGGGGCGACCTCGGCGTGAGCTACAAGTACTCCCGCCCCGTCACGGAGATGATCCTCGAGGCCTTCCCCTATACGCTGAAGCTGGCGCTCATGGGCGTCGTCTTCGCCTGGGCCGTCGGCCTTCTCGCGGGGACGGTCGCGGCCATCCGGCAGAACCGCCTGCTCGACCGGCTCTTTATGGGCACGGCGCTCCTCGGCGTCTCGATGCCCGTCTTCATGACGAGCCTCTTCCTGCAGTATTTCCTCGCCTACAAGCTCAAGTGGTTCCCCATCACCTCCACGAAGGCGACGTTTTCCGCCATGGTGCTCCCCGCCATCGCCCTCGGCTGGAACAGCGCCGGCTCCATCGCCCGCATGACGCGCTCGAGCCTTCTTGAGGTCATGCAGGCCGACTATATCGACACGGCGCGCTCCAAGGGCCTGCGCAAGGCCGCCGTCATCTGGCGCCACGCGCTGAAGAACTCCATGCTCCCCGTGCTCACGATGATGGCCCTGCAGCTGGCGAGCATGCTCTCGGGCGCCGTCATCACGGAGAGCGTCTTCGCCCTGCCCGGCATCGGCCGCCTCGCCACCACCGCCATCACGAACCGCGACATGCCCGTCCTTCAGGGCACGGTCATCTTCACGACGCTCATCGTCATCGTCGGCAATCTCGCCGCGGACCTGCTCTATTCGGTCATGGATCCGCGCATCCGCAAGGGAGGGCAGTGACTATGCCGGACCGTAAAACAACTTCCGCCGCTCCCGAAAGCGAGGAGCTCCTCTCCCAGGTCGGGGAAAAGGACGGCATCCGCGAAAAGCTGCTGCGCATGGCGCGGCAGAACAAGCTCGCCGCCTTCTCCGCCCTCGTCATCCTCGTCATCGTCCTGATGGCGATCTTCGCCCCCGTCATCTGCCGCTACGGCGAGGCGGAGCAGGACCTGCTCCATCGCCTCGAGGCCCCCTCGGCCGCCCACATCTGGGGCACGGACGAGCTGGGGCGCGACGTCTTCACGCGCATTCTCTACGGCGCGCGCGTCTCCCTCGTGGTCGGCATCGTCCCCTCGGTCATCGCGCTGCTCGTCGGCGTCACCTTGGGCCTCGTCGCGGGCTACTTCGGCGGCTGGGCGGATTATCTGATCATGCGCCTTGCGGACGTGATGCTCTCCATCCCCTCGCTGCTGCTCGCGATGGTCGTCATGTACACGCTCGGCACCTCCACGATGACGCTGCTCATCGCCCTCTCCCTCACGAACTGGGCGAGCGTGGCGCGCGTCGTCCGCTCCCAGACGCTCTCTCTGAAGAAGACGGAGTACGTCGAGGCGGCGGCGAGCATCGGCGTGAGCAAGACGAAGATCATGTTCCGCCACATCATGCCGAACTGCATCCCCTCCCTCATCGTCCTCTTCACGCTGAACATTCCCTCCGCCATCCTCTCCGAGAGCTCCCTGAGCTTCCTCGGCATCGGCGTGCAGCCCCCGCAGGCCTCCTGGGGCCTCATCGTCAACCAGGCCAAGCAGTATCTCTTCTCCTCCCCCTGGCTCTGCCTCGCCCCGTCGCTCGCCATCATGGTGGTCGTCCTTGCGTTCAACTTCCTGGGCGACGGCCTGCGCGACGTGCTGGACCCCTACATGAAGAAAGGCTGAGGGCAGACGCATGGAAAACGAAAACAACGTTCTTGAGATCCGCGACCTCCGCTCCTATTTCTATACCGAGAAGGGCGTCGCCCCGGCGGTCGACGGCGTCTCCATCGACATTCCCCGCGGCAGGATCGTCGGCCTCGTCGGCGAGTCCGGCTGCGGCAAGAGCATGACGGCCAAGTCCATCATGGGCCTGCTCCGCTATCCCGGCCGCGTCGCCGGCGGCAGCATCTATTTCAACGACGTGGACCTCACGCGCCTGAAGGACCGGCAGCTGCGCGCCGTCTGCGGCAAGGAGATCTCCATGATCTTCCAGGAGCCGATGACCTCCCTCAACCCCGTCCTGAAGGTCGGGCGGCAGGTCTCCGAGGCGCTCCTCGTGCACGACCGGCAGCTCTCCCGCGAGGAGGCGAAGGCGCGCACGCTGGAGATGTTCCGCGAGGTGGGCATTCCCGAGCCCGAGAAGCGCTATCACGCCTATCCCCACGAGCTCTCCGGCGGCCTGCGCCAGCGCGTCATGATCGCGATGGCGATGGTCTGCCGCCCGAAGCTCCTCATTGCCGACGAGCCGACGACGGCCCTCGATGTCACGATCGAGGCCCAGATCCTCCGCCTCATGCGCCGCCTCAATGAGGAATCCGGCACGAGCGTCCTCATCATCACGCACAACCTCGGCGTCGTCGCCGAGATCTGCGACTATATCTATGTCATGTATTCCGGCAAGATCATGGAGCAGGCGGAGACCTTCGAGCTCTTCGACCATCCGCTCCATCCCTACACGCAGGGCCTCATGGCCTCCATCCCCCGCATCGGCCGCAATCCCGAGCGCCTGCACACGATCCCCGGCGTGGTGCCGAATCTCCTGCATCTCCCCGAGGGCTGCAGCTTCTGCACGCGCTGCGCATGCGCCTCCGAGCGCTGCCGCAGGGAAAAGGCGCAGCTCGTCGAGGCCGCCCCGGGCCACCGGGTCCGCTGCTTCCGCACGGAAGAAGAGCTTTCGCTGAGAGAGGAGGAGCTGGAAAAATGAACGAAAAGGAGATCCTTCTTGAGGCAATCGACGTCTCCCAGGAATTCCCCACCGGCAAGAAGGGCCAGGCCGTCCACGCCGTGAACCATGTCTCCCTCACGGTCTTCCGCGGCGAGACGCTCGCCCTCGTCGGCGAGTCCGGCTGCGGCAAGACGACGCTCGGCCGCACGCTCATCCGCATGCTCCCCGCCGCCTCCGGCACGGTCCGCTTCCGCGGCGAGGACATCACGCACATGCCGGACAAGGCCTTCCGCGCCCTGCGCCCGAAGCTGCAGATGGTCTTCCAGGACCCCTACGCCAGCCTCGACCCGCGCATGACCGTGCGCGACATCATCGCCGAGCCGCTCGAGACCTATCACGTCTGCCCCACCCGCGAGGAGACGACGCGCCGCGTCCTCTCCCTGATGCGGGACGTCGGCGTTCCCGCCGAGTTCATCAACCGCTACCCCCACCAGTTCTCCGGCGGCCAGCGCCAGCGCATCGGCATCGCCCGCGCCATGGCCCTCCGCCCCGAGCTCATCGTGTGCGACGAGCCCGTCTCCGCGCTGGACGTTTCCGTCCAGTCCCAGGTGCTCAATCTCCTCAAGGACCTGCAGCAGGAGCTGCAGCTGACCTATCTCTTCATCGGCCACGATCTCTCCGTCATCAACTTCATTGCCGACCGCGTCTGCGTCATGTTCCTCGGCGGCATCTGCGAGATCGCCGACAAGGACGAGCTCTATGCCCGTCCCCTCCATCCCTACACGCGCTTCCTCCTCAACGCCATCCCCCAGCCCGACCCGCACCTCCGCGACGCCGAGCGCAGCATCATCTCCGGCGAGATCCCCAGCCCCGTCAATCTCCCCTTCGGCTGCTATTTCCACACCCGCTGCCCCTACGCCACCGACGAATGCTCCTGCGTCAAGCCCGAGCCGAAGGACTACGGGGGCGGGCATGTGTGCGCATGTCACCATGCGGGGGAAATGGAATAACAAAAGAAACACTGCGGAGAGAATATCATGTTTTCAAAGATCACAAGTTTCGGTGTTGACGGCATCGGCGGTTACAAGGTCGAAGTGGAAGTTTACATTACGCGCGGTATGCCTGCATTCGATCTTGTCGGGTTGCCGGATGCCGCAGTCAAGGAATCCCGCGAGCGTGTCCGAGCAGCGATCAAATGCTGCGGCTATTCATTCCCGGTCAGCCGTATGACCGTCAATCTCGCCCCTGCCGACAAAAAGAAGGTCGGCACGGTGTATGACCTTCCGGTCCTCATCGGCATTCTTGCTGCCTGCGGACAAAACCTTTCCAAGTCGGAACGCATTATCGAGGAGCCTGCTGCAGAGCTTGGATTTATCGGCGAGCTCTCCCTTGCCGGCGAAGTGCGCCCCGTCACCGGCGCTCTGCCAATGGCGATTGCCGCAGCGCGCTGCGGCGTCAAAAAGCTTTTTGTTCCTGCCGAAAACGCACAGGAGGCCGCCTTTGCCGAAGGCGTCGAGATCTACCCGGTAGAGAATGTTCCCCAGCTGATCCGCCATCTGCGCGGTGAACAGGAAATTCCGCCCGCCCCCATGCCGGATCTCAGCTCCTTCTGCGAGGATCTCCCGGATTTCTCCGATGTCAAAGGGCAGGAAAACGTCAAGCGCGCTCTGGAAATTGCAGCGGCCGGCGGACACAATATTCTCATTGTCGGCAGTCCCGGTGCGGGCAAATCCATGATGGCCAAACGCCTGCCGACGATCCTCCCCGACATGACGCGCGAGGAGATGACGCGCTGCACCGAGATCTATTCCGTTGCCGGCCTCACAAGCCGCGCCCACCCGGTTATTGTCAGCCGTCCCTTCCGTGCCCCGCACCATACCGTCTCCGGTCCCGGCCTCTCCGGCGGAAGCAGTGCCCTCCGTCCGGGTGAGATCAGCCTTGCGCATAACGGTGTCCTTTTTCTCGACGAACTGCCGGAATTCCGCGGCGATGTGCTTGAAGTTCTCCGCCAGCCGCTGGAAGACGGCGAGGTGACGGTCTCCCGCGTATCGGGCACGGTAACTTATCCCAGCCGCTTTATGTTGGTCTGTGCAATGAACCCCTGCAAGTGCGGTTGGTACGGGCATCCGTCCGGGCGCTGCAAGTGCTCGCCCAACGAGGTCCGCCGCTATCAGAGCCGGATCTCCGGTCCGCTGCTGGACCGCATTGACATCATCGTCTATGTCCCGTCTCTGGAGTTTGACGAGCTGAAAAATCGCCGTCCGAGCGAGAGTTCTGCCGAGATCAAAAAGCGCGTCAATGCCGCGCGCGAGATCCAGCGCGCCCGCTTTGCGGACAGCTCGATGTGCAATGCCTTTCTCTCCGCCAAGGAGCTTCGGACGGCCTGTGCGCTCTCATCGGAGTGCGAGGAGCTGATGCGCCAGGCCTTTGACACGATGGGGCTCACGGCGAGAAGCTATGACCGTATTCTCCGCGTTGCCCGTACCATTGCTGATCTCGACGGAAAAGCCGAGATCGCCCCCGAACATCTTGCAGAAGCCATCCAATACCGCACCTACGATTTCCGCGAATCCTGACCGACCCCAACCATACGAAAGGAAGAAACCGAAATGAAAAAGCTCTGCGCCGTTCTTCTCTCGCTTGCGCTTCTTCTGTCGCTCTGCAGCTCCTTTGCCTTTGCGGATGCTGCCGAAGCGGAAGAGCCCCTTTCCCTGCATTTCACCACCACGGACGTGGACGGAAACCCCGTGACCTCCGAGGAGCTCTTCGGAGCCTATGATCTGACGCTCGTCAACCTGTGGGAGACCTGGTGCTCTCCCTGCAAGAGCGAGCTGGGAGATCTGGAGCGGATCTATGAAGAGCTGAAGGACAAGGGCGTCGGCATCGTCGGTGTCTGCATGCTGGGCGATGAATACGTGGAAGCCTCGGACCCGGACGATCTTGCCGAGCTCCGCGAGTCCAACGGCATCACCTATCCCCTGCTCTGCTACACGGAAGACTTTGAATTTATCGACACGGACAGCCGCCCCACCTCCTTCTTTGTCGACCGGGAGGGCAACCTCGTGCTCCCCGAGTACACGCAGATGACGCAGGAGGAATTTGACGCCTGGATCGAATCGGCCGTCGAGAGCGCCGTCGCGCAGGCGGAAAGCTATCTGGAAGGCTTCCGCAGCGGCGACTATGACGACTGGAAGGACAGCGAGGACCCGGACGAGCAGGAGACCTACGCCTTCTTCTCCGAGCTCGACGAACGGGACAAGAACGGCACGCTGGCGGACTACTTCCGCGAGGACGTCAACGAGATCTACGGCGACGAGCCGTCCGAGACCTACGGGCAGATCACCGGCAGCAACAGCTATGAAGGCTGGATGGACACCATTGCCGAATACTATGCCCTCGCCACCGGCGAGGAGCTGGAAGCCGATCCTGCGGAGGAGGAAGCCCCCGTGGAGGTGCTGGACGCCGTCCCGGCGTCCGTTTCCGCTGCGGCGGAGAAGGCCGACTGGACCGTCATGCTCTATCTCTGCGGGACGGATCTCGAATCCAACTACGGCATGGCGACGTCCAATCTGGAGGACATTGCCTCCACGCGCCCCAACGAGAGCGTGAACGTCGTCGTTCAGACCGGCGGCACGAAGAACTGGCAGGCCAATTCCTTCGGCCTGACCGTTGACCCCGACAAGTCCCAGCGCTACCATTACGGCTCCGACGGCTTCGTCCTCGATGAGGAGCTCCCCCTGGCCAACATGGCCTCCGCCTCCACGCTGACGGACTTTGTCTCCTACTGCGCCGAACAGTTCCCCGCCGACAAGTATCTCCTCGTCCTCTGGGACCATGGCGGCGGATCCGCCACGGGCCTCATCGTGGACGAGAAGTATAACCGCGCCATCATGACGCTCGACCAGCTGCAGCTCGGCCTCGAGCGCTCCGGCGTCTCCTTTGAGGCCGTCCTGCTGGACACCTGCCTCATGGCCAACCTCGAGACGGCCCAGGCCCTCCAGTCCACCACGCATTACCTGATCGCCTCGGAGGAGACCGTTCCCGGCGAGGGCAGCGACTATGCGTCCTGGCTCCAGTATCTTTACAACATGCCGGAATGCGACGGCCGCCAGCTGGGCCGCCGGGTCTGCGACTCGGCCATGCAGAAGTATGCCCGCCTGGGCTATTCGTATAACGGGGTCACCTTCTCCCTCATTGACCTGACGCAGCTCGATCCCGTCTCCGAGGCCTTCGACGCGCTCTTTGCCGAGCTCTATGCCCAGGTGGACGATCCCTCCGTCATGCTCTCCTTCAGCTACGCCGCCCGCCTCACGGAGAGCTATTATTACGAAGTGATGCTCGACCTCGGCGACCTTGCCGACCGCGCCCGCGGCTACGGCGTCTCCGACAAGACGGCCAACGCCCTGCTCTCCGCCCTCTCGGACGCCGTTCTCTATAACGCCAAGGGCGTGGACCACAGCTATTCCACCGGCCTCTCCTTCTATTATAACCCCGCCGGTTCTCCCACCGTCCTGGATCACTACGCCCGCGCCTGCAAGAGCGCCTCGTATCTGGCCTTCCTCGACCGCGTGAACATGAAGTGGACGGCTCCCGCCTGGGTCTATGAGACCGTGGAGCAGCTTCCCGGCATCACGTACGACGATTATGTCGTGGAGTTCACCGCCGCCGTCACGGAGGACGGGGAATACCGCCTCTCCGTCACCAACGCCCCCTCCGCCGTCTCCGCCGCCGACGCCGTTCTCTTCTATTATGACGAGGAGGACGACACCTGGCTCCGCCTCGGCCACAACGCGCTGGATATCGAGGGCGACTTCGCCACCGGCGAATTCGTCGCCACGTTTGACGGCCTCTGGCCGACGCTGAGCGGCGCCCTCTGCGAGCTCAACGTCACGGCCGAGAATGTCGACTATACGCTCTATGAGATCCCCGTGGAGCTCGGCGAGAGCACGGCCGGCCTCGTCGTCGCCTACGAATACGACACGCCGCTCGATTCCTCCGCGCTTGCGGAAGGCGAGGAACTGTCCTATGCCGGCAGCTACGAGCTTCTCGGCATCGATTCGGGCCTTCATTCGGCGCTCCCCGGCCGCAACACCCATCCGCTTTCCGATTACCTCGGCTATTCCATCACCCCCGAGCTCACCGTGGTCGACTTCCCGTCCGGCGATGAAAACGGCACCGACGCCGCCGAAGCCCTGGAGGTCACCGACGAGCTCTCGATCGAGCTGACCGAGCTCCCCGCCGGCACCTACGCCTACGCCTTCTCCCTGACGGACGTCTTCGGCGCCGAACAGCTCTCCGACCTCGCCTCCTTCACCTGGGACGGCACCACCGCCGTCTTCGACTACGAAGCCCCGGTCGAGGAAGTTGAAGCCGCCGCCTGAGC
>R17__coassemble_131_pt1 | contig 69865 bp, 61 predicted proteins | sample R17__metabat2_high_PE_024 | metagenome-assembled genome bin R17
TTGGCTTTATTTCTGCCGCAGCCTATTCGATCTGGGGAATCCTGCTCTCGCACAATCCGGTCTCAAGCGTGACGATCTATGGCTTCTCTAACCCCGTCTTCGGTGTTCTCCTCTCGGCGCTGTTTCTGACAGAGACAAACAGCTTCTCCCCTCTGCAGTGTGCGGCCGCTCTTGCGCTCGTTTGCATCGGTATTCTGATCGTCAACGGAGCCGGAAATAAAAAACAACCGACTTAATTTTCCTGGAGGTTTCCTGTCATGGCCAAGCAAACCGATCCCGCGTTAACTCGAAAAAAACATTGGGTCTTCCGTCATGTGGTGCTTCCGATCCTTGTGGCGGTCATTGTGCTGATTTCCTTTCTGGTCGTCTGCGCCTCTTATTACCGGGAGACGCGCAAAAACGTCCTTACATCGTTGGAATATGAACTGGAAGAAGCAGAGCAGGGCTGTGATTTTTACTCAACAGCGACCGACCTGATTGAGAGTTATGACCGTGACGACATTCTCTGGTATCTAAAGGTCTATAAGCGTTTTCTTGAGGAGGACTCGCTCAGTGTAGAGGATGCGCTGAAGGAGATGAACGAAGACCGTGAGAACGATATCTATTATTTTCTGGATCTGAAAGGCAATTGGCATACGATTGCCGGAGACACTGCTCCGGACCTTTCCGAGGACTTTCTGATTCGCCTCAAGCTGACGGGCACCGCCACGCTTGGCGAGGATACGTACCTTTCGGTTAAGACAACAGACGGATGGCTGATTGCTTTTATTGCTTATGCATACGATATTACGCCCACGGAGAACGTCCTGAAGAGCTGCGGCGAGTATGTCATTTATGCAGATGCTAATTCGCTCGTTGTGCAGTATGCTTCCGAGATGAAGATGATCTCCGGCTATGTCCTGCCTGAGCTTGAAGCAGATCCGGATCTTTCCGGCGAGTATGAGACCGGCATTCTGAAACCGCACACCGGGAATTTCCTCTCGAATCTTTTTTATCGCTCTCTTTACCGCACCACAGTGATCGACGAGGACTATTTGCTCATTACCTATTATCCGATTCGGAAGATCATCCAGGAAAGCGTATATCGCAGCTCTTCTCCCTTTATTTTGCTTGCGATGTTTTCCTTTATTTCCTACCAAAGTGCAAAGAAGCTGAGGAGGATTATGCACCCGGAGGCCGGCAAGCAGCTGAAGAAGCTTTACGGCAACACGTATCTTCACATTCCTTCCGTCAAGATGCTTTCCGCAGTACTGACGCTTGCGATCCTGGTTGAGACGGGATTCACCTGGTATATTCTCGTGATTCAAGGGCGAAGCCTCTTTAACTCCGATGGAGCGAGAGTCCTGCTGGAGTGTGACGAAAAGATCGAAGAGACCTATGCAGAACGAGACGAACTGACGAACGATATCCGCAACGCTGCGCTTCTCGTGGCGGAAAATGTCGCCTCCTGTCTGGACTATCTTCCGGATATGAAAGACGACCCGGAGCTCAAGGAACTTTCCGCGTTGTTTCCGAACATTCAAATCGACCTCTTTGACTCCGCCGGAAAGATCACGCACTCCACAGCGAACAACGTCGGCTATTCTCTCACGATCTATACGGACGATGCGGAGTACTGCTGCTGGAAGCTTCTGGCAGGGGAAGATCCTTCGGTCATCTATATGTCAAATTCCGACGACTCATATTTTAATGTAGCGGTCCGCCGCACGGATGAGATCGGGTTTGTCCGCATCCGCGTTTCCACGGCGCGCATCCGCAGCATGATGCAGCTGCTCTCGGCCCGGAATATCATCTTTAACCAGTATTACGAAGGGACGATGTATTATGCAGATCTTGCCTCGCCGGACGTGCTTTATCGTATTGACGGCGATACCGGCGCAGTTACTGAAATTTCGAATGTCTTCACAGATGAAGAAATGACAGACCGCTTTGCCGGAGTCAAGACCGTCGAGCGCACTTCCTGCTGTTTTATCAGCATGCGCTGTGACACGACCAACATGGCCTTTATCAATGTCATTCCTGTTAGCAAGCTGATGGAGGGCAAAGGATTGCTGCTGGTGCACTGTGTTGTCTGTTATATTCTCCTTAGTTTGACTCTCGTCTTCAGCTTTTCTGTCTACAGCGGTGAAGAATTTCAGGAATCCGAAGAATACCGCAATCTGAATCGTCGGAGCCTGTTCCGCACGATCCTGCGTCTGCGGGAAAATGAGAAAAATATTGCTGAGCGCAGCCGGCTGCTGCTCTCCATGCTTCGCTCAATTCTCCTTCTCTCGGCAGGAACTCTGGTCGTAATTTTCCTGCTTAACTACTGGTTCTCCTCGTGGTCGGTTCTCGATACGATCTTCCGGGGAGACTGGTCCCGCGGGCTCAATCTCTTCTCCTTTACCGTGATCCTGCTTCTCGTGATGGTGACGATCGCCTTCTGCGCTGTCATTCGCCTTATAACGAATCAGATGGTGCATTATATCGACCCGCGGGCGGCAACGGCCGTTAAGCTCACTTCAAGTTTGCTGCAGGTGCTTGCGGCGGTATGGGTCTTTTTCATGGGGCTTTATGAAATTGGAGTCGATCTTTCGACCATCGTTGCCGGGCTTGGAATCACCACGCTCGCGCTGAGCGTTGGGGCGAAGGATTCAATCAATGACCTTATTGCGGGCATCTTCATCGTATTGGACGGGCATGTACGCGTTGGCGATGTTGTGACGGTCAACGGGTTTTACGGTACCGTTGTTGATATGAATATTCGCACAACGAAGGTGCAGTATTATAACGAGATCATTTCCGTCAATAATTCCAGCATGGTAAACGTGGTCAACGAATCGGGCACGACCTCTGTTGCCTTTATCACTTTCTCCGTCGAGTACGGGACGGATATTGACCTGGTCGAGCGGATGATCAACGAACAGGCGGACCGGATCAATGCCTATATCGACTATAAACTCGTTGGCAAACCGCGTTTCCTCGACGTGCAGGAGTTGGGGGACTATGCCGTTGTCTGTGCGGCTGCTTTTCCGGTGCTGGAAATGGACCGCAAAGCCGTTACGCGTAAGCTCAACCGCCTGATCCTGACTCTTTGCGATGAATACGGCATCGTTCTTGCTCTGCCAACGTATATTATCGAGAAAGGCGGACAAGCCGGGGAAAAATGAGAGCCGGTGGAGAAAACGCAATGATAGAAGCCGTCTTTTTTGATATCGACGACACGCTGTATGACCGTAGTACACCATTCCGAAGAGCCTGCGAGGAATTTTTTTCCATACCTCCGGAGGATCCTTATGCGGCCTATCTGTGCGTAAAGGCGCGAGGGGATGAAGTATTTCTGCCATCGCAGCGGGGAGAGATCACCATGGAAGAAATGGTGATCTTCCGTGTCTGCCGTGGCTTTGCGGATGTGGGCATCCATCTTACGGCAGAGGAGGCGCTGCGATTTGACACCTGTTACAGGATAAAGCAGGGAGAGATCTCGCTTTCGGATACGATGCGCGGAATCCTATCTTTTTGCCACACAATCGTGCCGAAGCTGGGGCTGATTACGAACGGAACAAGCGAAAAGCAGCGCCGCAAGATCGCTTCGCTCGCTCTGAGCGAATTTGTGCTCCCGGAGCTGATCCTCGTTTCCGGAGAGGTAAAGCTCGATAAGCCGGATCTCCGCCTCTATGAGCTTGCACAGTCGCGCTGCGGGTGTCCGGCAGAGAAAATTCTCTATATCGGAGACTCGATTGAGCACGATATTGCTCCTGCATCTTTGCTTGGCTGGATGACGGTGCTTTTGGATCGGAACGGAGAGTATAAAGGAAAAAACCTCCCTTCCGGTTGTACGCTTGCTCAGAACGAAGAGGAGCTTGCGCGGGTGATCCATCATTTCGATTTTTAAACCGACGCGAATGGGAGGCTTTCTTATGAATGACCCTTGGCTGGATTTCGCCATGCAGATCCAGAGCATTGCCCAAACCGGACTCTTTTATACACAGAACAGCTATGACCGGGAACGCTTTGAAGCCCTGCGCAGGATCTCCGCCGAGATGCTCTCAGTGAGAACCGCCTTGCCTTTTGAGAAGACGGTAGAAGTTTTCTGCTGCGAGGAAGGCTATCAGACACCGAAGGTTGACACCCGGGCTGCGATCTTTTCCGGAGAGAAGATCCTCTTGGTACACGAAAATAATGGAAAATGGTCTCTCCCCGGCGGCTGGTGCGACGTCGATCAGTCAATTGCCTCAAATGCGGAGAAAGAGACCCTGGAGGAAGCGGGGCTCACGGTGAAGGCGGAAAGACTCATCGCCGTGCAGGACTGGCGAAAGCACAATGCCTGCAACTATGCCTTCGGTGTCATTAAAGTCTTTGTCCTGTGTCAAAACGAAGGCGGGGAGTTCCAGGAGAACGGCGAAACGACCGGCATCGGCTACTTCGCCGAGAATGAGCTGCCTGCCGAGCTCTCCGTAGAGAAAAATACCGAAGAGCAGATCCGGATGTGTTTCCGCGCCAATCGCGAAGAGAACTGGAAAACACTGTTCGACTGACCGGATCGTCTTATAAAAATATGCCCCGAAAGGACACAAGCCTTTCGGGGCGCGTTTATATTCGTTACTCTATGCAGGTTTTCAGATCCTCAAAGCTCTGTGCAAAGGAAATGCCGGAAAGCCTCTCTTCCGTTGAAAGCCCGTGCGAGAGCATGTTTTCCATGAGAGTGCGGAGCGGCTGATAATAACCGTTCAGGTCATAAAAGACGCAGGGAGCGCTGAGATGCCCAAGGGAGACCATGCTCATCACCTCGCTGATCTCCTCCAGTGTTCCCGTTCCGCCGGGGAAGGCGATGAAGGCGTCTCCCAGCTCGATCATCTTTGCCCGACGCTCCCTCATATCTTTCGTCACAATGAGCTCGTCAATGGCATCGTAGACGAATCCTGCATCGACGAACATCTGCGGTTCCACACCGATGACCTTTCCGCCGGCGGCAAGAACGCTTTCTGCCAGAACGCCCATGAGGCCGGATCTGGATCCTCCGTAAATGAGCGTGTGTCCGTTTGCTCCGATAAAGGTGCCGAGTTCTTTTGCCGCTTCCGTGAGATAAGGAGCCGTGCCGTCGTTGGCACCGAGATAAACTGTAATATTCATAGAAAATTACCTGTCCGTTATTCTTTTGCCGTCTCGGACGGAGCATTCGCAGGGAAGTGCTGTTTTTCTGTCCGCGCGATGATCAGCGTAACAGCTGCGTCTTCGATGCAGCTGCAGGCGGACTTGAACATGCTGATAAACGGATCCAGCCCAATGATGAGCGTCATAAGTCCCATGGGAACGCCGAGCGTCGGAAGAAGCGTTGCTACGCAGATCGGACCGGCGCCGGAGACGCTTGGGGCACCGATTCCGAGGAGGAGGACAGAGAGAAAGATCATCGGCTTTGCCAGCGGGCTGATCTCAACACCGGTATAAATATTGGCGAGGAAAAAGGCGGAGATCAAATAAAAAACGCAGTTGCTTGCACAGTGGATCGAAACGCCAATAGGGATCGTCAGAGAGGAGATCGAGTTTGGAACCTTCATCCGCTGTTCCATAGCCGTAGTGCAGGTCGGCATGGAAGAATTGCAGGAGCCCATTGCAAAAGTTCCTGTGATGGCAACGGAGTAATTTTTTAGAAAAGCAGTAGGAGCAATGCGGGCGAAGAGGAAGATCATCAGAACATAGATCACCGCCATCACCGCGAAGGCAATCAGCAGAGCAATGACCCAGGAGGCCAGAAGCTTGAGCGTGTCAAACCCCATGATAATCATCGTGTTTGCCATGGAGCAAAAGACGGAAACCGGGAGCATCAGCATCACGACATCGACCATTTTGCTGAACAGATCTTTTCCATAGGAAAGAAATCTCTGGATGGCTTCCTTTGCATGCCGGTTCAGAAGCCCAACAGAGCATCCGAGCAGGAAGGAAATGAAAATGATCTGCATCATCACACCGTCCGTAAAGGCCTTGAAGAAGTTGGACGGGAAAAAGTTCAGGATCGTTTCGCGCAGTGAAAGGTTTTCTGCCTCTTCCAGGGCTGCATCCGAACTTTGGATCATGCTTTGAAGGGAAGGAATCGCTTCATCAACGCCCGGCTTGAGCACGAGGATGAGCGCGGTGGTTACAGCAATTGCAATCAGCGCATTGATGAGATAAAGTCCAATCAGCTTTTTTCCGAGCCGACCAAGAGAGGAAAGGTCGGAGTGTGCGGAGATAGAGGAAGCAATGGTGAAGAAGATCAGAGGCCCGATCATTGCCTTGACGCAATTCATAAAGATGGATGTGATGCTCGAGAAAAGATTGATGGCGATAAAATCGCCGGCTTCCTCGGACGTCGTATTTTCAATGAGAAGCCCGACAATGATTCCTCCTGCCAGCGCCAGAAGCAGAAGGAGCAGCGTTTTGTAGGAAGACTTACGGATCAGAATGACCATGATGTTCATTCCGTTTTCCGTGTAGGTGTGGGTCACGGCGGAAGAGCGGTAATAGTCGGAGATGACAGTCTGCAGCTTTTCCTGTTCTACCGGATCCGGTTCTTTTTCCCTGCGTACGCTCATGCTGTGGCGGATCAGCGCCTCATTGTTCAGTTTTTCGCCTTTATAATAAATGCGGACGCGAATATCGCCGAGCAGGCTGACGACTTCAATGGTGATCGTCTCGTCATTCGGATAGGCGCAGAAAATATAGTCGAGCGTTTTGAAAAGATAGCGCATGTGATCCCGCAGGTTTTTCTTTTCTGCGCCATAGCTCTTGGCGGCATCGACGATAAACCGGAGAGCATCGTCCAAATTTTCTTTCTGATTCAGATACTGAAATGATTTCATTCTTGAATGCTTCCTCTTAATCAAATTATAGCATATTATAAACGATATTCTGCTTTGTGACAACGGAAAAGATTTTTCTTTTTTGGAAAGGAATGGTATAATCAGCAAGAAAAGGAGGGGCGGAATGAAAGGTCAGAGAATCGAAAAAAAATTACGCGCGGTCGACCGTGAGGCCGATGCGCTGAAGGAATGCACGGTGCCGGTCGCCGTCATCGGGAAAAATGAGCTGAGCCTTCGATTTTGTGAAAGACTTCAAGGCAATCCGCACTTCTGGGGGCTGGTTCCGCTGGAAGGCGAGGAAGATGAGGAAAGCTTAAGTTGGGAAAAGCCGATGGAGGAGCTTATTTACCTTCGGGGTACCGAAGCGAGGATCTACTGCATGAGCCAATTTCGCGATCGAGAGATCGAATCCTTTCTGCTTGAGATCGGTATCGAACCAAAGAGGCTCCGCCGCCTGGGGTACGGAACGGAACAGCGCCTCCGCGGCTGTGCGCTCCTCAACGCCTATGACCCGCTCCTTGGCTTTTCCCGCGTGACGGAAGAGAACCTCCCCGGATTTACTGTTTTTACAAACTGCGGAAATCACCCCGATGAAAAAGAATGGAAAATATTGACCCTTGGAGGCTCAACGTCAGACCCTACGCTGTGCAATCTCCGATCCTGGCCGGAGGTCCTCTTTAACAGGCTTGATTCTATGGACCGCTGTGTTACCGTCTATGCCGGAGGAATCGGGGGATATACGAGCGCTCAGGAGATGAAAAAGCTTCTTCGGGACGGCCTGACGCTTCAGCCGGATATCGTCATCAGCTACAGCGGGATCAACGATGCTGTCGGCCGTTATCCGGACACCGGGCACCCGTTTCACCTAAAGGAAGAGAGCGGCCTTGCAAAGCGCCTTGTGGATGAAAAGGCGGCAGTCAACACGCTGCAGTCCGGCGTTCCGATGGAAGAAATGACGCTTGGGGTGCCGGATCCGGAAAGCCGTTTTTCCTATTGGCTGAGAAACGAGCGGAGCATGCATGGCCTTTGCAGCGAATTCGGCATTCGTTTCTTTTCACTGCTGCAGCCTGCACAGGAGAATTATATGATGCACAATGCCTTTTATCGCGAAGCGGAGGAGCGCCTGCGGGAGGAAAGTTTTCCTTGGCTAAAGGATGTGCGCCGGCTCTTTGAAGACACACCGGAAGTGTTTTATGATTTCTGCCATGTCTATGAAAGTGGAAACCGTCGCATCGCGCAGCTTGTGCTGCAGCTTCTGCTGCGGGAGGAAAAAGCATGACGATTCTCGGCATTTCCGGGCTTTATCACGATTCCGCCGCAGCAATCGTGCGGGACGGGCGTATCCTTGCCGCCGCACAGGAGGAACGCTTTACACGAATCAAAAATGATCCTTCTCTTCCGGTCCATGCCATAGAATATTGCCTAAAGGAAGCCGGCATTTCCATGCCGGAGGCAGACGCCGTCGTTTACTATGATCAACCGGCATTGACGCTCGACCGCTATCTCCACAACGTGCTTGCGCTTGGCGGAAAAGCGGAACCAATGCTGGAAAGCGGCTTCGAAAATCTCATCGAGAATCGGCTTGGCATTGATCGTCTCCTTCGCAGGCGGTATGGGGTTCTCGGCAGAGAGGACAGGCTCTATACGCTGGAGCACCACCTGAGTCATGCCGCTTCTGCATTTTATCCCTCTCCCTTTGAAAGAGCAGCCGTGCTAACGGTTGACGGGGTGGGGGAATGGGCAACGACTGCCATCGGTTTCGGGGAAAAGAATCATATCGAACTTATTAAGGAAATTCGATATCCCCATTCACTCGGGCTTTTTTACAGTGCCTTCACTTCCTTCTGCGGTTTTCGTGTCAACAGCGGGGAATACAAGTTTATGGGGCTTGCCCCTTATGGCGAGCCGGTCTACGAGAAGCTGATCCGTAATAAGATAATCGAGCTTCATGAGGACGGCTCCTTTGAGCTTGCTCTCGACTGTTTTGACTTTTATCGTTCTTCCCGCATGACGGGGCGTGCTTTTGCTGCGCTCTTTGAAGGAGACCCCCGTCAGGAGGACGCTCCTATCACACGGCGCGAGATGGATCTTGCCGCCAGTGTGCAGAAGATCACGGAGGAGATCCTTCTCCGGCTTGCCCGGGAAGCCAAACGGACCACGGGGTGCCGAGATCTTGCGCTTGCCGGAGGCGTCGCGCTCAACTGTGCCGCTAACGGGAAGCTGCAGCGCGCCGGCGTTTTTGAACGGCTCTTCATCCAGCCTGCCGCCGGAGATGCGGGAGGTGCGCTTGGCGCCGCACTGTACGGATATTACGCATTGTCCGGCAGTAAAAGGGAGCCGGAAGCAGAGGACAGCCAGCAGGGAAGCTATCTCGGTCCGGAGTTTTGTGAAAACGAAATTCGAACTGCACTCGACCGGCTTGGAGCGCGTTATACCTGCCTTCCGCAGGAGGAGCTCCTTCGGCAGACAGCAGAAGCGCTTGCGCAAGGTGCTGTCGTTGGGTGGTTTCAGGGAAGGGCTGAATTCGGTCCCCGCGCGCTCGGGCACCGCAGCATTCTTGCAGATCCGCGCCGAGTGGAAATGCAGGAAACGCTCAACCGTAAGATCAAGTTTCGCGAGTCCTTCCGCCCGTTTGCGCCGAGCGTGCTTGCGGAAGATGCATCCGATTATTTTGACCTGAATTGTGAAAGCCCCTATATGCTTCTCATCGCCCCGGTCCGTGAGGATCGCCGCCTTCCGTTTGACATTTCAGTTCTTCGGGAGAAATGCGGAGACGATATGCTTCCCTTGATCCGGACCCCGCGCTCGGACATTCCGGCCGTAACGCATGTGGATTTCAGCGCCCGCGTTCAGACGGTGTCGAAAGAAAGAAACGGGATCTATTACGATCTGCTTACAGAATTCAAAAAAACTACGGGATGCAGCGTTCTGGTCAATACAAGCTTCAATGTCCGCGGAGAGCCGATCGTTCAAACGCCGGAGGAGGCTTATGCCTGCTTCCAAAAGACCGACATGGATCTGCTTGTCATTGGAAGCTGCATTCTTCGCAAAGAAGAGCAGGAGGGGAGCAGCACATGAAAAATTCGAACGATCTTCTGAATACAGAAAAGAAGCTTCTGCTTCATATTGCGGCGGCAGAGCCCGACGATCTTTTTGCTCCAACGGAACGTGCTTCGTCCTTTCAGAATGCCGCTTCGGAAAAACATCTTTCCGCATCATTGACGGTTTATGACACTTCCGAGCTTAAGGACCTGGAACAGATGCTCGATGCTCTTTGGCCGGAGGACGAAGCAATGCAGCTCTGCCTGCTCCCGGTTCTGGCCGCCAACCTCAAATTGCGAAAAAAGCCGGAAGCGCTTCTTCCGCCTGCTGAGATATGGAACTATACGCTCTGAAGCAAAATTTGTAATTTTATGCTTTTCCTGCTGCGCAATATTGTGTATAATAAGCAAAAAATTAAAAATCGGAGGACCTCTGCATGAACTTTGTATTTATCTCCCCGCATTTTCCGCATACTTACTGGAATTTTTGCGATCGCCTAAGGAAGAACGGCGTCAATGTTCTCGGAATCGGCGATGCAGAATATGACTCTCTTTCCTGGGAACTGAAAAATTCACTTACGGAATACTATAAGGTCGGCAGCATGGAGAATTACGACGAAATGCTGCGCGCAGTGGCTTATTTTGCTTTCCGCTACGGTCCCATTGACTGGATCGAATCCAACACCGAATACTGGCTTGAGACGGACGCCCGCCTGCGGACGGATTTCCACGTAACAACAGGAGTCAACGAGGAAGAGGTCAAAAAATACAAGAGCAAGTTCGACCAGAAAGCATATTATTCGGCCGGAGGAGTGCCGTCTCCCCGTTGCCGCAAGCTGAATACGCGTGAGGAAGCGGAGGAATTCATCAAAGAGGTGAAATATCCCGTCTTCGTCAAGCCGGACAACGGCGCCGGTGCAAGCCATTCCTATAAGCTGGAAAACAAGGCGGACCTTGACCGGTTTTTTGCCGAAAAACCGGATGAAACTTTTGTTATTGAAGAATTCGTCACGGGAGACATCTTCTCCTATGATGCGATTATCGACAGCCACGGCGAGCCGCTTTATGAGTCGGCGACGGCCTGGCCTCCCTCTGTTGCAGATATTGTGAACTATAATCTCGACCTTGGCTATTATCACATGGCAAAGCTCCCCAAACAGCTGCAGGAACGGGGACGCGCCACAGTCAAGGCATTCGGCGTAAAAAGCCGCTTCGTGCATCTCGAATTCTTCCGCCTGACGAAGGCCAAGAAAGGTCTCGGAAGAAAGGGGGATTTTGTCGGGCTGGAAGTCAATATGCGCCCTGCCGGCGGTTATACCGCCGATATGATGAACTATGCCCACGAAACGGATGTTTATCACATCTGGGCCGATATGGTAACGATCGACAAGCGCTATGTTCCGGAGACAGACAAGCCGCACTGTTGCGTCTATGCCGGCCGTCGCGACTGCCACAGCTATCTGCATTCCGAAGAGGAGATCCGTGAGAAATACGGCGACAAGATCGTCATGGCGGAACGGATCCCTTCCGTTTGGACAGGCGCTATGGGAGACTCGATGTTTACCATGCATGCCGCCGACGAGGAGGAAGCAAAGGAGATCATCGCCTTTGTGCAGGCAAAGGCAGAAGAGGCTTGACCGGAGAGCGAATATGACACTTCGCCGCTGGACGGCTATCCTCCTTCTCACAGCGTGCCTGATCCCGGCGCCTTCCGCTCAGGCCGACATTGGAGGAAACGAACTGCAGGTACATGTCTTTCAGGCAGGAAAGGCCGATGCTTATCTCATCTTTACGGATGATCACGCTGTCCTCATTGATACGGGCCTTTCCGGATTTGGAAAGGATGTCCTCAAATATCTGGAAAAGAAGGAAATCGATTCACTCGACGCTCTGATTCTGACCCATTTTGACAAGGATCACATCGGCGGGGCAGCAAAACTGATCCGCTCCGTTCCGATCGGCCGTGTGCTGCAGAGCAATTGCCCGCAGGAAAGCGAAGAATATACGGCCTATTGCCGGGCGCTTGCGGAGGCCGGACTGGAGGCTGAGACGCTTCGGGAAAACTGCAGCTTTGTGTTTGACGGAGTGGAATATACGGTCTACCCGCCCAAACGCGAAAGCTACAGTTCTTCGCCGAGCAACAATTCTTCGCTTGCCGTATCTGTCCGTTTCGGTGAGACGGAGATTCTGTTCACCGGAGATGCGGAACGGGAGCGGATCAACGAGCTGTGCTCGCTCTCCCTTGGTACCTTTCAGGTGCTGCAGCTCCCGCATCACGGGGCCTATTTCCCGGAGCTTGAATTACTTCTGAGCGAAACGCAGCCGGAGCTTGCTCTGATCAGCACATCCGATGCCGAGCCGGAAGACGAGCGAACGGTGGATCTCCTGGAAAACGCCGGTATCGCCGTTTACAACACCAGAGACGGAAAGATCAACCTCTGCAGCGACGGGAGGCGGATTTGGGTCAAATAAAGCATTCCGACAGAAGGAGCAGTTGACAAACGGCTCCTTCTATTTTATAATTTTAAAGTTAATGTTCACACGAAAGATAGGAGGAGTTCCGATGAAAGAACTTCCGAAGGTATATGACCCGAAAGCGGTCGAAAAAAAGATCTACGATTTTTGGATGGATGGCAACATGTTTTCCGCGGAGATCGACCGGGAGAAAAAACCCTTCTCGATCGTAATGCCGCCTCCCAATGTAACGGGCCAGCTCCATATGGGCCATGCGCTCGATGCCACGCTGCAGGACATTCTGACGCGCTATAAGCGCATGCAGGGTTATTCCGCCCTCTGGCTTCCCGGTGTTGACCATGCCGGCATTGCGACCCAGATCAAAGTGGAAGAGGTTCTTCGCAAGGAAGGAAAGACCCGTTATGACCTCGGGCGCGATCGTTTTCTTGACCGAGTATGGGAATGGAAGAACCAGTACGGCAACCGGATCGTTGAGCAGCAGAAGAGTCTCGGCGTATCCTGCGACTGGAACCGGCACCGTTTTACGATGGACGATACCTGTGCCAAGGCGGTTCGCGAAGCGTTCTGCGAGATGTATGACAAGGGGCTCATTTATCGCGGACGCCGCATCATCAACTGGTGCCCCCATTGCCGCACGGCTCTCAGCGATGCTGAAGTGGAATACAAGGACATTCCGGGTCATTTCTGGCACATTCGCTACCCGGTCGAGAATTCCGATGAGGAATTTATCGTTGCAACGACGCGTCCGGAGACCATGCTTGGTGATACCGGCGTTGCTGTAAACCCGCAGGACGAACGTTATACTCATCTCGTCGGCAAGAATGCGATCCTCCCGCTCGTCGGGCGCAAGCTGCCGATCGTGGCGGATGATTATGTGGAGCTCGGGTTCGGGACAGGTGCGGTCAAAATGACGCCCTGTCATGACCCGAATGACTATGAGGTTGCTCTGCGGCATGACCTTGAGATGATCCAGGTCATCGATGAAGATGCGAAGATCATCAATGACGGCTGCGGCGGCAAGTATGACGGCATGGACCGCTACGAGGCCCGCGAGGCAATCGTGAAGGACCTCGAGGAGCAGGGATATCTCGTCAAGGTGGAAGATTACAGCCACAATGTCGGCTGTTGCTATCGCTGCGGAACGACGGTTGAGCCGATGACGAGCCCCCAGTGGTTCGTGAAGATGAAGCCTCTGGCCGAGAAGGCCATCGAGGTCATCAAGGACGGGCGGCTGAAGTTCGTCCCGGAGCGCTTCAGCAAAACGTATCTCAACTGGATGGAGAACGTGCATGACTGGTGCATTTCCCGCCAGCTCTGGTGGGGCCATCAGATCCCAGCCTGGTACTGCGACGACTGCGGCCACGTAACCGTCTCCCGCGAGGATGCCTGCGAATGCGAGGCCTGCCAAAGCAAAAATATCCGCCGCGAGGAAGACGTGCTGGATACCTGGTTCTCCTCCGGGCTTTGGCCGTTCAGCACGATGGGCTGGCCGGAAAAGACGGAAGAGCTGGATTACTGGTATCCGACGAGCGTGCTCGTAACGGGTTATGATATCATCTTTTTCTGGGTCGCCCGTATGGTCTGCAGCGGCATGGAACAGATGAACGATGTCCCGTTCCACACGGTATTCATCCACGGTCTTGTGCGCGACAGCCAGGGACGCAAGATGTCCAAGAGTCTCGGAAACGGCATCGATCCTCTGGAGATGATCGACCAGTTCGGCGCAGATGCGCTGCGATTCAATCTCATCACCGGCAACTCTCCCGGAAACGACATGCGGTTTTATGTAGAGAAGTGCGAGGCCATGCGCAACTTCTGCAACAAGATCTGGAATGCCTCCCGCTTCGTGATGATGAACCTCACGATCGATAAAAATGAACTGCCCGAGAAGCTGGAGATTGAAGACAAGTGGGTCCTCTCCAAGCTGAATGACACCATCCGCGAGGTCAACGAAAATATGGAGGCCTATGAACTTGGCGTTGCCTCCGGTAAGATCTATGACTTTATCTGGGATACCTACTGTGACTGGTATATTGAGCTGACCAAGCCCCGTCTTACTTCGGACGATGAAGAGCTCAAGGTCAACACGCAGAAGGTGCTTCTTTATGTTCTCACAGAGATCCTGAAGCTTCTGCACCCCTTCATGCCGTATATCACGGAAGAGATCTGGCAGGCGCTCCCGCATGAGGACAATGCTCCTGCGGCGCTCATGCTTTGCAGCTACCCGGTCTTTGAAGAGAGGCTCTCGTTCCGCGAGGATGAGGCAAACTTCGAAATGGTCATGGAGGCGATCAAGGCGGTTCGCGCCCGCCGCGCCGAGATGAATGTTGCTCCGTCCCGCAAGGCGCATCTCTATATTGTCACAGATAAAAAAACGGCGTTTGAGGCCGGACGGAGCTATATCTCCAAGCTGGCGTATTCAAGCGATGTCTCCATCCTCGATGAAGCTCCTGCCGAGAGCGAAAAGATGGTGTCTGTCGTGACGGATAATGCCCGTCTCTTCATGCCGATGGCTGATCTCGTCGATTTTGAAGCAGAAAAGGCACGCATCACGAAGGAGATTCAAAAGAACGAGAAACTTCTCGCCGGCCAGAATGCCAAGCTTGCGAATGAAAACTTTGTTTCCCGCGCGCCGGAGGCCGTCGTGAATACGGAGAGAGACAAAAAGGCCAAGCTCGAAGCTCTCATTGAGAACCTCAAGCTCAGCCTTGCCAGCCTGGGCTGATTTAGAAAAGCAAAAAGAGCTCGAAAGAGCTCTTTTTTGTTTCGATTCAAAAAATCACGTTCAGATCCGCCGTGCCGCTGACACCGGCGAGGCGTGCACGGTCGGAGATCTGCCAGATATCGTAGCGTTTGGAAAAATCGGGGAGAGCATTGTCTTCCGTGTAGCTGGCAAGCCAGATGCTGTACTGCTCCAGTTCCTCGTATTTGAGATTGACGGTATAGAAGCTTTCGTTGGCATAGATGCCGGCCTCATACCCGGCTTTTTCGATAAGCTCGCAGAATGCCTGAGCGAGTTGTGTCCGTTCAGCCATTGAAAGGGAGTCCGCCCGGCCGGAAGGATAATCCCCCGAAAATTCCATATCGATATAAACGGGGAAGTCAAGCGTGACGCCGTTTAAAAGCTCGAGAACCACGGCCGCCTCCTCCCGAGCCTCGCGAAGGTTGGCGGCGCAGGAATAGAAGTAGACCCCAACCCGGAGACCGGCTGCTTTGGCGGCGTTCAGATAGGTGGAATAAAGCTTGTCCTTATACAGGGCTCCGGTTCCCCAACCGCGGCCGCCGATCCGGATCAGAGCAAAATCGACGCCGGCTCGTTTGACTGCCGTCCAGTTGACAGTGCTGTTATAGAAGCTGACATCAATGCCGACCGAGGAGGCACAACGCCCGTTTTCATCAAAATAATAAATTTTTCCGTCTATATATCGAAGGCCGGTCGCCTTCGATCCGTCCGGCAAAAGATAGAAGCGTTCCTCGCCTTCGACCGTCCATCGGTCTTCTTCCCGTGGTTCGATTGGTTCCGCCGTGAGTTCAGCGGGAGCTTCCTCAGTTTGCGGTTTGATCTCCTCCACAATTTCAGAGGCATCCGTCAGGATTGTCTGCCCGTCCGAACGGCTATCAAGCTCCAAACGAGGAGCGGAGGGAAAAATCAGCGAGAGCAGCGGCACAAGCAAAAAAAGCGCCATAAAGATTGCAAGACAGGGGATTCCGATCAAAAGCAGCTTCTCATTGTTTCGGTTAAAGATCTTTAAGAGAATTTTTTTCATAGCAGGCTTATCGTATCACGCTTCGGCAGTCAAACGCAAGAGAATTCGGGAAAATATTCATCTCTTGTTAACACAAGAGAGAAGATCTGTGCTATAATGAACCTAAATTAAATTACAGGAGGAATTCAGCATGAGCATTATCGGAACGGTCGCCAAGCTTGGCGTTGCGGCTGCCGGCGCCTTTGCAGCAGTCAAGGTATCCAAGAAATATAAAGAGAACAATCCGGCCGGCGTGACCGACAGCAAGGAAAAGTACGAAGCCATCAAGCAGGCGGCAACGGAAGCCTATCAGGACGTCGCAGCAGCGGCAAAAGAAAAGGCACCGGGTGTAAAGAGCACCGTCGATTCCTATGCCCAGAAGGCCGCTGACTTTGCCAAGGAAAATGCCCCGGTGCTGCAGCATGCGGCCGAGGATCTCTATGGGAAGGCCAAGGAGGCAGCTCCCGGCGTCTGTGAAAAGGCAGAAGAGCTTTACGGTAAAGCTAAGGAAGCTGCTCCCGGCGTGCAGGCCAAAGCGGAGGAGCTCTACGGCAAAGCAAAAGAAGCGGCTCCCGGTGTCTTTGAAAAGGCAGAGGAGGTAGCCGAGAAGGCGAAGGACTATATTGAAGGTCTTGACAAGCCCGTATCGGATGCCGATGTGATTCCGGATGAGCCGGTCGACGGGGAAGTCGTCGAGTTCGAAGAACCGAAGGAATAAGACAATAGGTTTCTATCAGGCAGCGTGTTCCGCCCGGAACACGCTGTTTTTTCGGAAGGGGGAAAAGATTGATCGCCGGGTGATCTTCATCATCCGGCGATCGTTGGAAAATAGAGAGAAAAGAGAGGAAAGAGAAAATATCAGATAAGTGGCTTCCTTATCTGTTTGATAAGATAATGGACAAATATGAACTGCCAATAAAGAACAAATGAAATTTCTATGAAAAAAATGTGAACGATTTGAAAGGAACCCTTTGATTTTATCGAAGGATTGTGTATAATAGCACGAAAATCATACAGGAGAAGAAGAATGAATGCTATTGTAACCGTAATCGGCAAAGACAGAGTCGGCATTATCGCAAAGGTCTGTATTCAGCTTGCCGAGCTGAAGATCAATGTCCTCGATATTTCCCAGACCATTATGCAGGGCAATTTCACAATGATCATGGCGGTCGATCTTGCGCAGGCGACGGCTTCTTTTTCGGAGATCTCCGAGGCTCTTGCTCAGCTTGGGCGCGAAATGGAGCTTTCCATCCGCATTCAGCGGGAGGAGATCTTCAATGCCATGCACACGATCTGACCGGAGCGCACTGCCATGATGAATCAGAAGGATATCATCTCGACCATTGAGATGATCGACCAGCAGCATCTGGATATTCGTACAGTTACGATGGGGATCTCCCTTCTCAGCTGCTGCGATGAAAATGCAAAAAAAGCCTGCAGCAAGATCTATGACAAGATCTGCCGCTATGCCGGAAATCTGGTAAGCTCCTGCGAGGAGATTGAGGCGGAATTCGGGATCCCCATTGTCAATAAACGTATTTCCGTTACCCCTATCGCCCTTGTTGCCGGAGCTTCGGATGCGGAGGACTATACCTGTTTTGCACATGCGCTTGACCGTGCCGCCAAGGCATGCGGGGTCAACTTTATCGGGGGATTTTCTGCCCTCGTACAGAAGGGCTTTACGGAGGCAGACCGCAAACTCATCCGCTCGATTCCGCGCGCGCTTGCCGAAACGGAGCTTGTCTGCTCCTCCGTCAACGTCGGCAGCACAAAAGCCGGAATCAACATGGACGCTGTAGCTCTCATGGGACAGATCGTGAAAGAGACTGCTGAGCTTACGGCGGACCGGGACGCGATTGGATGCGCAAAGCTTGTTGTTTTCTGTAATTCTGTAGAAGACAATCCGTTTATGGCCGGCGCTTTCCACGGGGTCGGAGAAGCGGAAAAAGTGATTAACGTAGGTGTTTCCGGTCCGGGTGTAGTATATCATGCCCTTCAGGGCTGCAAGGGGGAGCCGTTTGACGTCGTTGCAGAGACGATCAAGAAAACGGCTTTCCGTATCACGCGTATGGGGCAGCTCGTTGCTTCTGAGGCCAGCCGTCGGCTCGACACGCCTTTTGGAATCGTCGATCTCTCTCTTGCTCCGACGCCTGCCGTTGGTGACTCCGTTGCCCGCATTCTGGAAGAAATGGGGCTCGAGACCTGCGGCACACACGGCACTACGGCTGCGCTTGCGCTTTTGAATGACGCCGTAAAAAAAGGCGGCGTGATGGCGAGCTCTTCGGTCGGAGGGCTTTCCGGCGCATTTATTCCGGTTTCCGAGGACGAGGGAATGATCGCAGCCGCAGAGCAGGGGACGCTATGCCTCGACAAGCTTGAAGCAATGACCTGTGTATGCTCCGTCGGGCTCGATATGATTGCCGTTCCAGGCGACACCTCGGCGGAAACGATCGCTGCCGTTATTGCAGATGAGGCCGCTATCGGCATGGTCAACAGTAAAACGACTGCCGTCCGCTTGCTTCCGGTTCCGGGAAAGAAGGTCGGCGACCGGATCGAGTTGGGCGGTCTGCTTGGCAGCGCGCCGGTCATGCCGCTGCATGCGGAATCCGCCTCGGCCTTTATTGCCCGTGGTGGCCGTATTCCTGCACCGCTCCAAAGTCTCAAAAACTGACACCCGCTGCCGAATTTGGGCAAAACAGCCAAATTCGGCAGCGTCTTTTTGACGAAATTTGGCAAAATCTGTGAAGCCTGCGAATAGATTTCTTCAAAAAAAATGCTAAAATAGGCTGCGTAATCAGAAAGGGGTTGGAGAGTTTGATCCACACCATTTACAAGTTGCTGCTCCGTGCGTTCGGTGCTCCGCAGTCGAAGGATCCGGAAGATTGGCTGAACAATGCCGAGATGGAAGATCTTTACGACGAGCTCGATATTGACTGAGCACAAGCTGGTCTGGCTGTCCGGCTTTGCCGAATGGCAGCTTTCCGAAAATGTTCACTGCTTTGCGGTGTTTATAAATATATTTTTCATTTCTTTCAGTTCGAATCTTTTTGGATTCGGGCTTTTCTTTTTGCCCGGATTCGTATATAATTGATTCTGATATTTTATGTGCAGAGGTGCCTTCCCATGGACACAACACTTTTATCCGGCATTTTCAGCGATGAGACGGAGATGTTCCGCTCTCCCTGTGAGCCGGATCCCGATGAGACCGTTCATATCCGCATCCGTGCGCCGAAGGATTCCGTATCCCGTGCGATGCTGCTCATGTTTGAGCCTCAGGTTGCAATTCTGATGACGAAGCTCCGTTCTGACCGGACTTTTGACTGGTTTGAGGCGTGCATTGTTTGCCTGAAGGAACAGACCCGTTATGCCTTTGTTCTGGAGATCCACGGCATGCGTATTGCTTATACCAAGGTCGGAGCAAAGGTGCTCGCAGACGAGGAAGCGCCGGAAAAGAAGTATGCCTTCTGTTTTACTCCCGGTTTTCACGTACCGGCCTGGGCAAAGGGTGCTGTGCAATATCAGATCTTTCCGGATCGTTTCTGCAATGGAGAGAGCGCCAACGATGTAAAAAGCTATGAGTATTTCTACGTCAGCGGCCATGCCCAGCATATTGACGACTGGTATCGCCCCGTCACGGAGCCGGATGTCGGCAATTTCTACGGCGGCGATCTGCAGGGCGTTATGCAGAAGCTGGATTATCTGCAGAGCATCGGCGTTGAAGTCCTTTATTTCAACCCGATCTTTATTTCACCGTCGTCTCACAAGTATGATACGCAGGATTATGAGCATATCGACCCGCACCTCGCCGTAATTGAAGACGACGAGCCCCACGCCATGCTTTCCTGGGAACATCATAATGGCTATGCCAAGCAATATATCCGCCGTACGACCTCCGCTTTCAATCTCTACGCAAGCGACGGCTATTTTGCCCAGCTTTGCCAGGAGGTGCATCGGCGTGGCATGCGCATCATTCTGGACGGTGTTTTCAATCACTGCGGCTCCTTCAACAAGTGGATGGACAAAGAAGGCATTTATGTTGGCCGTTCCGGCTTTTCGAAGGGAGCCTATCAGGATATCTATTCGCCTTACCGAAAGTTTTTTAAATTTACCGAGCGCGGCAGCGGGCGCACCAGCGATTACGAAGGATGGTGGGGCTTCGATACGCTGCCGAAGCTGAACTATGAGGGTTCCGAGGAGCTTCAGGAAAAGATCCTGGAGATTGGGGAAAAATGGGTCTCGCCCCCTTACAGTGTCGACGGTTGGCGTTTGGACGTTGCCGCCGACCTTGGGCACTCTCCGGAATTCAATCATGAATTCTGGAAAAAATTCCGAGCGCGTGTCAAAAAAGCCAATCCGAACGTGCTGATCCTTGCCGAGCATTACGGTGACGCATCCTCTTGGCTGCAGGGGGACGAGTGGGACACGGTGATGAATTATGACGCCTTTATGGAGCCGGTCACCTTTTTCCTGACCGGTATGGAAAAACATTCGGACGGCTTTAACGCCTCGCTTTACCAGAACGGGGAAGGATTCTTCCGCATGATGGCAGAGAATATGGCAAAAATGCAGGAACCTTCGCTTTACTGCGCCATGAACGAGCTCTCCAATCACGACCATTCCCGCTTTCTTACCCGTACGAACCGGACGATTGGCCGTCTTGCGACCGCCGGAAGCGAGGCGGCGGAAAAGAATATTTCCAAGCCCGTCTTCCGCGAGGCCGTTGCGATCCAGATGACTTGGCCCGGTGCACCGACGATCTATTACGGAGACGAGGCAGGCCAGGTCGGCTGGACGGATCCGGACTGCCGGCGGACTTATCCCTGGGGGAGAGAGGATGCGGAGCTGATCGCCCTGCATCGGGATCTAATCTGCCTTCGCCGGGAGCACCCCGTTTTCGCCAACGGCTCGGTTCAGGAACTGCTGGCAGGACAGGGCATTCTTGCCTATGCCCGTTTCAATGAGGAAGAAGGTGCCATCGTCTGCGTGAACAATACGGATACGGAGCAGACGATCCGGCTCGATATTCGTTTGGCCGGCTTTGCTGCATCTGCAGTTTTTGCGCTCGCCCTTCGAACCGACGGACAGGGCCACTCTGCAGCGACCGGTGTCCGCGTCAAAGCCCTTTCCGGGCAGCTTTTCCTCGATCTGCCGCCTCTCTCCGCCTCCGTTCTGATCAAAGAATAAAAATATAATTTTACATAAATCCAATGCATGAAAGGAGCCACAGCAACCATGGCTGAAAAAAAGCAGGAAGCAAAGATCGTATCTGCCCTTACGAACATCTCGACCGAGATCCGTTTTTCCGAATATGACGGTTATCTCTTTGGCAAGGGCATCAATTATGAAAGTTATAAGAAGCTTGGCGCTCATCCATGTGCAGTCGACGGCAAGGAAGGCACTTACTTTGCCGTATGGGCACCGAACGCCAAAAGCTGCGAAGTGCTGACGACAGTCAGCAATTACAGAGAGGGCGCGAATCCTATGACGAAGGCCGAAGGAGGCGTTGGGATCTGGGAATGCTTTGTCCCGGATGCCAAGGCAGGGGATGTTTACCGTTTCCTGATCCTCGGCTGTGACGGCGTCAAACGCTATAAGAGCGATCCATACGCTTTCCGCGCAGAACTCCGCCCGGCCAACGGCTCCGTCATCACGCCGCTGTGCGGCTATGAATGGGGAGATGCGGATTATATGGCCGCGCAGACGGGGGATATCCGGAAAAAGCCGATGGCCATCTACGAGGTGCATCTCGGCTCCTGGAAGAAAGACTATGCCCAATCGGAAGACGGCTTTATGAATTACCGGCAGTATGCGCACGATCTGGCGCAGTATGTCAATTTCATGGGTTATACACATGTTGAACTGATCGGGATCTGCGAGCACCCGTTTGACGGATCCTGGGGTTACCAGTGCACCGGCTTCTATGCACCGACCTCCCGTTACGGTGCCCCGGATGATTTCCGTGCTTTTGTCGACGAACTTCACCGTGCCGGCATCGGTGTCATTCTCGACTGGGTCCCGGCTCATTTTCCGAAGGATGCGTTCTGCATGGCGGAATTTGACGGCACACATCTTTACGAATATTCCGATCCTCTCCGCATTGAAATGCCGGGCTGGGGCACCTATGCCTTTGACCACGGCAAACCGGAAGTCAAGAGTTTCCTCATTTCAAGCGCCTTTTACTGGGTCAAGGAGTTCCATATCGACGGCATCCGCGTCGATGCGGCAGCAGCCATGTTCCTCAACAACTTTGACCGTGCCGAATATCGGCCCAACAAATTCGGTGGCGTGGAAAACATTGAAGGCAAGGCCTTCCTGATGGAGTTCAATGACGCGCTCCACAGCAAGACCCATGCTTTTACCGTTGCAGAGGACAGCTCCATTACGGCCTACGTCACAGAGCCGGTAGAAAACGGCGGTGTCGGGTTCGACTTCAAGTGGAACCTCGGCTGGATGAACGATACGCTCAAGTATTTCGAGAAGGATCCGATCTACCGCAAGTGGCACCACAGCCAGCTCACGCACACCTTCAACTATGCCTATACGGAAAACTGGGTCCTCGTGCTTTCGCACGATGAAGTGGTGCATCTCAAGCACTCCATGCTCTCCAAAATGCCCGGCACGGAAGGCGACCAGATCAGCGATCTGAAGGCGCTCTATGCCCTGCAGATGACGTCACCCGGCAAGAAGCTCCTCTTTATGGGTCAGGATTTCGGCGAGGACCGCGAATGGGACGAAAAGCGTGAGATCAACTGGGCATTTGCCGACAACAAATATCACCGGGATATCCTCATGTGCGAGAAAAAACTGCTGAGCCTTTACCGGAAATATCCGGTCCTTCACGAGGACGGAAAGGACAGCCGCTGCTTCCAGTGGGTCAATGGTGCCGACTGGGACCGCAATATTATCTCCTACATCCGCCGCAACCCCGACAATTACGACGATGCTCTCCTTGTGATCGCGAATCTCGGTCCGGTCGCCCGTGAGGATTATTCCTGTGGTGTTCCCGTGCCCGGTTACTATAAGCGCGAGTTCTCCACTTATGATACAACGCCGGTGGAGGAAGGGCAGATGCAGGAAGGCGATGCCGATATCCCTCCGATGACGGCCCTTCAGGACTATGTGGACGGTTATTATTACCGCCTGAGCTATGGCCTGCGCCCCTATGAGGTCGTGATCATTTCCTTCCCGGACCCGGAGGAATCCAAAAAGCTGATGGCCCAGGAAGAAGAGGCACGCAAGGAAGCGGCCGGTAAGGTCCGCGAAGCACGCGCAGCTGCCCGCAAGGCTGCTGAGATCGCAGCGAAGGCTGCAAAGGAGGCGGAAAAAGCCGCCAAGGAGCTCGCCCGGCTAGAAAAGCAGGCCACGCGCCCCGGAGAGAAGCTGAAGCTGGACGACGAGGAATGATCTCGGCTCTTCTCCTTTTGATTTCAACCCAGCACCGGAGGATCTATGACTGATTTTGAAACACGTTTTTTGGAAGCGAGAAAGGCATACATTGCATCCCGATTCCCAAATCTCAATTCTATGCAGCTTCAGGCCGTTCTTGCGACCGAAGGCCCGCTTCTGATTCTCGCAGGTGCAGGCTCTGGAAAGACCACCGTGTTGATCCACCGCGTCTTTAATCTGCTGAAATACGGCCGTGCGTCCGACAGTGATCTCCTCCCGACAGGAGCCGACGAGGCAATGCTGCAGGAGATCCTAGACCGCGGCCCAATGGCGGATGAGTATGCTGCGCTTTATCCGGTTGCTCCATGGCATGTTCTTGCCATTACATTTACCAATAAAGCAGCCGGAGAGCTGAAAAACCGTTTAGGCGCTATGCTCGGCGAGCAGGCGGCAGACGTCTGGGCCTGCACCTTCCATTCTGCCTGTGTCCGGATGCTTCGCCGCGATGCCGACCGCCTCGGATTTACCGCGGATTTCACGATATATGATACCTCGGATTCGCTTTCCCTGATCAAGCACATCTTGAAGGATTTTGAGCTGGATGAAAAATATTACATTCCGCGTGCGGTCCTCAACGAGATCTCTCACCTAAAGGGCGAATCCCATTGGCCGGACGAAGTGCTTGCCGAGGCCAGGGCGGGAGGCGACCGGCATCGCATCAAGGTAGCCGAGATCTACAAAGAATATATGCATCGCCTCACTTTGAGCGACAGTATGGATTTTGACGATCTTCTGCTCTATACGGTCACGCTGCTTGACGAACACGAGGATGTCCGGCTTTACTGGCAAAACCGTTTTCCGTATATTCTCATTGATGAATATCAGGACACCAATCCTCTGCAGTACCGGTTTTCTGAGCTTCTCGCGGGGGGGAGAAAAAATATCTGTGTCGTTGGTGACGACGACCAGAGCATCTACAAGTTCCGCGGCGCAACGATTGAAAATATTCTAACCTTCGAAAACCATTATCCCTCGTGCCGTACCATCCGTCTGGAGCAGAACTATCGCTCGACCGGCCATATTCTGGAAGCAGCCAATGCCGTGATCCGCAACAATACCTCCCGCAAGGGCAAGGAGCTTTGGACGCAGCATGAGGAAGGAGAACTCATTGAGCTCACGATCGCGGACAATGAGCATGACGAGGCGCAGATCGTTGCTTCCGTGATGATGGCAAATTACGGACGCGGAGAGAACTGGAAGGATCACGCCGTTCTCTATCGAAAAAATGCGCAGTCGAACTCCTTGGAATATGCCCTAAAGCGGCACGGGATTCCGTACCGCATCGTTGGCGGGACCCGTTTCTTTGACCGGGCTGAGGTCAAGGATATTCTGAGCTATATGTGCGTTGTCTCCGCACCGACGGATGATCTGCGCCTGGAGCGCATTATCAACGTTCCTGCCCGCGGCATCGGAAATAAAAGCGTGCAGACGGCGCTGGAGATCGCGCATGATCAGAATGTCTCCCTTTTTGAGATTGTTTCACATGCCGACCAGTATGAAGAGCTGACTCGCTCGGCACCTCGCATGAGGCTCTTTGCCAATCTCATTCGGGATCTGAAAGCTTTTGCCGAAGTGAACCCGCCCGATGCGCTTTTTGACGAGATCATTGAAAAAACAGGCTATATCCGCGCTCTGGAAGAAAAAAACACTGCGGAAGACACGGGACGCATTGAAAACGTGCGTGAGGTCAAGACCTCGATCCTGACTTATATCAAGGAATCCGGAGACAGCACGCTCAGCGGCTTTCTTGCGAACGTTGCGCTCTATACCGACCTTGATAATTATGATTCCGAGCAGGATGCCGTTACGTTAATGACGATGCACTCTTCCAAGGGGCTAGAGTTTCCGCATGTATTTCTCATCGGCATGGAAGAAACGATGTTCCCAAGCATGCAGGCCATCGGAGAACCGGAGGAAATGGAAGAGGAACGCCGCCTTTGCTATGTTGCGATCACGAGAGCGATGAAAACGCTCCATCTTCTTGCGGCACGCCAGCGCATGATCTTCGGCCGCACCAGCAGCAACCGCGTCTCGCGCTTCGTGGACGAAATTCCGGAGGAGCATATCAAAAAGAATGCACCAAAGAGCTATGGCTACTGGGAGTCGTCGCGGTTCAGCGCCTATTCGGAGCCTCGGCCCAAAAGCTCTCATTCCTTCCAAACGGCCGCCTCTCCAACGGGCAGTTCCATCCGCCCTGCAGCAGCAAAAAAAGACGTTTCTCCGGTGCCTGTGCCGACCTTCGCCCTGGGAGACAATGTGAAGCATAAGGCCTTCGGAGAAGGCGTGATCGTGAAGATGACCCCCATGGGCAACGACAGCCTTATCGAGATCAGCTTCCAATCGGTCGGAAATAAAAAACTCATGCTGCGGGCAGCGGCACAATATATGGTGAAGATATGATTCAGGTCAAAACCTTTCAGGAGCTCACAAAAGAAGAGCTTTACGCAATTCTGAAAGCCAGAAATGCTGTTTTTATTGTAGAGCAGACCTGTCCATATCAGGATCTTGACGGGCTTGACTCAAAATGCCTCCATGTCTTCGAAATTGAGAACGGCGAGATCTCATGTTATCTGCGCGGATATTTGAAGAGCGATTCCCCAAGGACGGTACATATGGGGCGAGTGCTGACCGTCAAGCGCGGCGTCGGTCTCGGAGGTGAGCTTTTAAAAACCGGGATTCGGGCGATGGAGGCTTATTTCTCTCCGGAACAGATCTATATCGAGGCCCAAAGCTATGCTTCCGGGTTCTATGCAAGAGAAGGGTTCCAAATCGTAGGGGACGAATTCCTGGAAGACGGGATCCCTCATGTCCCCATGATGCGGAAATCGAGGTGAAAAAACATGAGCCGAATGATGATCCTCGCGTTTATTGCAGGCTGTGTGCTGCTTTTTTGCATTCTGGTTATTTACGGCTGGGTCACTTTTTCAGTCCTTCGAGACCGGGAGCAGGAGCTTCTGCGTGCGCTTCATACGGAGCAGCGCCGATTGTGGGACATTCCGGGCAGCAACAGCGTAGCGCTGCAGCTGGAGGAGGAATGCGACGTCCTGCTTGAAGACCAGATCCGCCTCGCCCGGCTTCTTACGGGCACGCTGGGCGGCATGGCAGTCCTTGCAGCGGCCATTTGCCTGATTTCGCTGAAATGAGCAGCCGAAAAGAATCGGCTGCTTTTTTTAATGACGCAAGCGCTGAAAATCTTTTATTTTCATCAAAAAAAGCCATAAATCAGGAACCGATTCCTTCATTGTAAAAAAATGGAAACAAAATATGGCAAAAACTAGATATTGCGTTTTTTTACATCGTGTGGTATATATTTGCTACAACATTTAGATGTAAGCAAATCTTGGATTGACACAGCACACAGCATAGGAGAATGGATCTTGGATATTATTAAGAGGGACGGGAAGACCGTTCCATTTATTACGGAAAAAATCCGCAACGCAATTGCAAAAGCTAACCAGGCCGCAGAAGAAGATCTGCGGATGGAGGACTATGAGATCGATTACGCTTCCAAAAGCGTAGAGCGTGCCTGCCGGAATCTTGGAGAGACGCCGACCGTCGAGAAAGTTCAGGATCTCGTAGAGACAGAACTTGCCCGTATGGGGCATATGGAGATTGCCCGGCGCTACATGGAATACCGCGCGCTCCATTCGGTTCGCCGCGGCCTCATGAACTCAACGGACGAAGCCGTCCTTACTCTGCTTGACGGCTCCAACGAACAGCTCAAATACGAAAACTCCAATAAGAACACCTCCAATCTGCCCACGCAGAAGAATTATATCAAGGATGTCGTTTCGGAAGACCTGATGCGCCGCATTTTCCTTCCGGATGAGATTCTTAAGGCCCACAATGAGGGCATCATCCACTTCCATGATATGGGCGATGCCGCCCTCAAGCAGCACAACTGCTGCCTGGTAAACCTGCGGGACATGTTTGAAAACGGTACCGTCATCTCCGGAACGCGGATCGATACTCCGAAGAGCTTTTCCACAGCCTGCACGGTCGCAACGCAGATCATTGCTCAGGTCAGCTCCAGCCAATACGGCGGCGTTACGATCTCGATTGCGCATCTTGCCCCGTATGTGGACACGACGCGCCGCAAGCTGATGAACCGTTATATGTGGCTCATCAACGATGTCAACCGGGAGGAATACACAAAGCTCGTCGAGCAGGATGTCCGCGAGGACATCAAGCGCGGTGTGCAGACGATCCAGTATCAGGTCCTCACGCTTCTGACCTGCAACGGGCAGACGCCGTTTATCACGATCAATCTCGATATCAACGAAGCACCGGAGGGCCGTGAGCGCGAAGATCTCGCCCTCGTGATTGAAGAGGTTCTCAATCAGCGCATTCTCGGCGTAAAAAACAAGGCCGGCGCCTATATCACGCCTGCCTTCCCGAAGCTGATCTATGTTTTGGACGAGAACAATATCTATCCGGATTCCCCGTATTGGTCTCTGACGCAGCTTGCCGCCAAATGCACAGCCAAGCGAATGGTGCCGGACTACGTATCTGCGAAAAAAATGCGGGAATTCAAGGACGGCTGTGTCTATCCTCCCATGGGCTGCCGCAGCTTCCTTACCTCGGAGCCGACGGTCCTGAACGAAGACGGCTCCCGGAAATTCTACGGCCGTTTCAATCAGGGCGTTGTCACCATCAATCTGGCCGATGCCGCTCTTTCCTCCGGGAAGGACATGGAAAAATTCTGGTCGATTTTGGAAGACCGGCTGGAACTCTGCCATCGTGCGCTTCGCTTCCGCCATGACTGGCTCTGCGGAACCAAGAGCGACGTTGCTCCGATCCTTTGGCAGGACGGCGCGCTTGCCCGCCTAAAGCCGGGCGAGACGATCGACAAGCTTCTCTACGGCGGCTATTCTACCATCAGCCTCGGTTATTGTGCACTATATGAGTGCACACATTATATGACCGGCCGTTCTCATACCGATCCGGAGGCGACCCCGTTCGCTCTCGCCGTCATGCAGAAGCTGAACGACAAATGTGCCCAGTGGCGGAGTGAGGAGAACATCGCCTATTCCGTTTATGGTACGCCTCTGGAGTCTACGACCTGGAAGTTTGCCAAGTGCCTGAAGGATCGCTTCGGCGAAATTCCTGAGATCACGGATCATGACTACGTGACGAACAGCTTCCATGTCAATGTGCGCGAGCATATCGACGCTTTCTCTAAACTCGGGCTCGAAGCCCAATTCCAAAAGCTGTCCCCGGGCGGCACGATTTCCTATGTGGAATGCCCGAACATGACAGCCAATTTGGACGCTGTTCTGGATGTCATTCAGTATATTTACAATAACACCATGTATGCCGAGCTCAATATCAAGAGCGATTACTGCCAGAACTGCGGCTTTGACGGCGAGATCCGCATTATTGAAACTGAGGACGGAAAGCTGGATTGGGAATGCCCCAACTGTGGCTGCCGCGACCACAACAAGCTGAATGTTGCCCGCCGCACCTGCGGTTATATCGGCTCTCAGTTTTGGAACTTCGGCCGCACGGCGGAGATTCGGGATCGCGTTCTGCACATCGGAGACGATCAGAACGTCGATATTTCAAGCGCCGCGTGCTCGGCCTGCAAATGAAGGGACCTTTCCTATGAAGCACTGCATCATCGTAAAATTCAGCGAGAGTGTCAGTTCCGCTGCAAAACAAGCTTTGATTCCGGAGATCCGCGAGCTGTTCGAAAATACAAAAGCGATCGACGGGATCCATGAAGTCACGCTTCGAAGCAACGTGATCGACCGGCCCAACCGCTATGATCTGGTTATCGAGATCGATATGGATCCGGAAGCGCTGTCGGCCTATGACGCCTGTGTTTGGCACAAGCAATGGAAAGAGGGCTATGGGCATCTCCTTTCCGCAAAGGCCATTATCGACCTCGACTGAGACATTTTCCCCTCGGCTGTCTCCTGCACCGGTCAGGAGTGAAGCCGAGGGGATTTTTTCGCCTGTTCGACCTTGTATGTATAAAAAAATATATGAAAAATAGTTTACAATAATTGTTGACATTATGTAACTTTGGTGCTATTATAATTACAAATTAATTACAAATTATTTCAAGGAGATTTTCCTATGCGTACCTATGAAATTGAGCGTCTGCTTTCCCGGTCAATCTGCATGGACTGCATTAACGACCTCTGCCATTCTAAATTAAAGGAATCAGACTATGTCTTTTCCAAAAAGCCGCGTACCTGCATCCGCTGCGGGGAAGACCTGCTCATGCCGATGGACGTGACAATGGCCGGGCGCATTAAGCTTGGGATGAAAACGCTGCCCCCTCAGCTCGATCAGCCGATCTGGAAAACGGTCAGCTTTCATCACGCCTGAGAAAAATCTTGAAATTATCACCCGCAGATGCTTTTGTATCTGCGGGTTTTGTTGTATAATAAGTAAAAAGCAAGAAAGCTGTGTTTTCCAATGAATCGTGAATTCCTGCACGGACTCCGCTCCGGCATCCCGATCTGTCTGGGATATCTCTCCGTATCATTCGGCTTCGGCATTCTCGCCGTGAGAAGCGGCATTCCGGTCTGGGCCGCCGTGGCGATCTCGCTCACAAATCTGACTTCCGCCGGGCAGGCGGCAGGCGTTGAGATCATTGCGGCGGCAGGGACGCTGCTTGAAATGGCCCTGACGCAGCTCCTGATCAACGCCCGCTATTGCCTTATGGCGCTCACTTTGACGCAGAAGCGCAGCGATTTCCGTCTGCATGATCGGCTTTTGGTCTCATACGGGATCACGGATGAAATTTTCGGCGTAGCTGCGGCGCAGGAACGGCCAATCACTCCGCCTTTTATGTACGGCATGATCCTTGTGGCAACGCTCGGTTGGGTCTCGGGCACATTTCTCGGCGCCGTTTCCGGCGATCTGCTGCCGGAACGCCTCAGCGCAGCCATGGGGATCCTTCTTTACGGGATGTTTCTCGCAGTGATCGTCCCGCCTGCCCGAACCTCGCGCCCGGCATTCTTTGCGGTTCTGATTGCGGCAGCAGTCAGCTGCCTGATTTACTACTGCCTGCCGTTTATCACGAGCGGCTTCTCCGTCATTATCAGCGCTGTGATCGCAGCGGCTGTCCTGGCGTTTATAGCTCCAGTCGAAGGGGAGGGGGAGAATTGAAGCTTTTTCTTTATTTACTCGTTATGGCGGGCGTTACCTATCTGGTGCGCATGATTCCTTTCACGTTCTTCTCTCGGAAGATTCGCTCCCGCTTTATCCGCAGCTTTCTTCACTATGTGCCGTATGCGGTGCTCAGCGCGATGACATTTCCCGCCATTTTCTATTCGACCGGAAACACAGCTACGGCTCTCGCAGGTACAGCAACTGCGCTGATTCTTGCTTTTTTGGACCAGTCTCTTACGCTTGTCGCTCTTGCGGCCGCATTGGCTGCATTCCTTACGTCATATCTTATTTAAATCCGTTTTAATAAAGGAGTCCTATCATCTATGAAGATCGTAGTTCTGGGCGGAACCGGCGCCATGGGGTCGATTTACGGCAGTCATCTTTCCCTTCATCATGAAGTTTATCTCGTTGGCCGCAAAGCGGAGCTTGCGGAGCAGATCAATCGGGAAGGCCTGATCCTTCAGGAAAAGGGCGAGAATGTTACCTATCGCCCGAATGCCGTTACTTCCACCGCCGATATCGGCTGCGCCGACCTGGTCCTGCTGTTTGTCAAAGCGCTGGCTTCGGAGGACGCGCTCACGGCGAATCGGGCCCTGATCGGTCCGAATACCTACCTCATGACCCTGCAGAACGGCTCCGGCCACGAGGAGATCCTCAGCAAATTTGTTCCAATGGAGCGGATTGTCATCGGAACGACGGAAGATAACGGAAAGATCCTTTCCCCGGGGCACGTATATCACGGCGGTACGGGCCGCACCAATATCGGAATGCTCGCTCCGGATAAAAATGAATTTCTTCCGAAACTGAAGGCCGCGTTGGACGAATGCGGCTTCGATGCCAAGATCCACAGCAATATTCAGCAGCTGATCTGGAACAAGCTGTTTACCAATGTCTCTCTCAGCGCGGTCACCGGCGTTCTCCAGGTGCCGATGGGCTACATTGCAGAAAACGAGTACGCCTGGGCGCTCACAACGCAGCTGATCCATGAGGCCGTTGCGGTGGCGCACGCGCTCTCGCTCGAGGCCAATGAAGAGGCAATTCTTTCTAAGGTCCGGGCAACGGCATTGGAGTCTCCGGAAGGCATCACTTCCATCTGCGCCGATCTGCGGGCCGGGCGGAAGACGGAAGTAAATACAATCAGCGGCTCCGTGGTCCGTGCCGCCAAAAAGGTCGGCGTTTCGGCCCCGACGCATGAATGCATCGTCAATCTGATCCACGCAATGGAGCAGAAGACCTGAATCGCTGATACGATTTTCCTGGAAAACCCGCTTCGGCGGGTTTTCTATTTTTTATGCGCTTCTATAAAAAAAGAGTCGCATTTTGCAGCGGATTGTTGTATAATATCAAACTGTATATTTATGGAATGATTTGGAGATCATTATGCCGGAAATGACAGAAGAAATCAGGCGGAGGAGAACCTTTGCCATTATCTCTCATCCGGATGCCGGTAAAACGACGCTCACGGAAAAGCTCCTTCTTTACGGCGGAGCAATTCAGACGGCCGGCTCCGTCAAGGGAAAAGCGACAAGCAAGCATGCGGTATCGGACTGGATGGATCTGGAAAAACAGCGCGGAATTTCCATCACAAGCTCGGTTCTGCAATTTGAATATGAAGGCTACTGCATCAACATTCTCGATACCCCCGGGCATCAGGACTTTTCAGAGGACACCTACCGTACGCTGATGGCCGCGGATTCTGCCGTCATGGTCATTGACGGTGCAAAGGGCATCGAGCCGCAGACGCGCAAGCTCTTCAAGGTCTGCGCCATGCGGAATATTCCGATCTTCACCTTTATCAACAAAATGGACCGCGATGCGCGCGATCCTTATGAGTTGATGGAGGAGTTGGAAAACGAATTCGGCATCGGGACCTACCCAATGAACTGGCCGATTGGTTCCGGGCGCGATTTCAAGGGTGTCTTCAACCGCGAACAGAAAAAGATTCTTGCCTTTACCGAGTCTCACCGCGGTGCCAACCGCATCGAGGCAACAGAGATTCCTCTCGAGGATGAGGAGACGGTGCTGGAGTATATCGGCCCCCGTCTTTATTCTCAGCTGAAGGATGACGTTGAGCTTATCGACGGCGCCGGATATGATTTTGACCTGGAGCTCATTCACAGCGGTCAGCTGAGTCCCGTGTTTTTTGGGTCTGCGCTGAATAATTTCGGTGTGGAGGAATTTCTGGAACATTTCCTAAAGATGACGCTCTCGCCGCTGCCGCGTAAGGCAGGGGAGCAGACGATCGATCCCTTTGCCCCCGGCTTTTCCGCATTTGTTTTCAAGATCCAGGCGAACATGAACAAAGCCCATCGCGACCGGATCGCCTTTATGCGCATCTGTTCGGGCAAATTTATCCGCGATAAAGAGTATTTTCACGTACAGGGCGGAAAAGCGCTCCGTCTGGCTCAGCCGCAGCAGTTGATGGCGTCCGACCGTTCGATCATCGATGAGGCCTATGCCGGAGATATCATCGGGGTCTTCGATCCGGGCATTTTCTCGATTGGCGATACCATCTGCGAGAAGGGAATGAACATCCAGTTTGCAGGCATTCCGACCTTCGCTCCGGAGCACTTCGCCGCGGTGGAGCGCATCGACACGATGAAACGCAAGCAGTTCGAGAAGGGGATCGAGCAGATCGCTCAGGAGGGCGCCATTCAGATCTTCCATGAGCCATACACCGGCGTGGAAGAGGTCATCGTCGGCGTTGTCGGCGTTCTGCAGTTTGAGGTTTTGGAATACCGGCTTCGGACGGAATACGGTGTAGATGTTCGGCGGAGAGACCTTCCCTTTGAAGTGATCCGCTGGATTGAAAACGAGGACATTCATATTCCTTCTCTGAATCTCACCAGCGATACCAAATGGGTGCAGGATTTCAAAGGCAATAATCTGCTCCTCTTCACGTCGCCCTGGTGCGTCACCTGGGCGCTGGATAAAAATCCCCAGCTTCGGCTGAGAGAGTTTAACGAGAATTGATATCATGACGGCAGAAGTTCAAAAGCTGAAAGATTGGATCCGCGAAAGCGACAACATCGTTTTCTTTGGCGGTGCCGGCGTATCCACGGAGAGCGGCATTCCGGATTTTCGAAGCGTAGACGGACTCTATCACCAGGAATGGGCCTATCCTCCGGAGACGATCCTCTCCCACAGTTTTTTTACCCGCGATCCCGAAGAATACTATCGGTTTCACCGCGCAAAGCTCGTGCTTGACGGCGTACAGCCGAACCGGGCGCATCTGCGTCTTGCGGAGCTGGAAGCGGAGGGAAAGCTGAAAGCCGTCATCACGCAGAATATCGACGGGCTTCATCAGGCGGCCGGCAGCAGGGAAGTGCTTGAACTGCACGGCAGCATTCTGCGCGCCTATTGCTCCCGCTGCCATAAACCGGCGGATCCGCACGAAATGAACCGTGGCACCGGGATCCCCCGCTGCTCCTGCGGCGGTGTGATCCGCCCTGACATTGTGCTCTATGAAGAGCCGTTGAATGATGATATCGTCTCCAAGGCGGTCCATTATATCCGCTCCGCTGATGTTCTCATCATTGGAGGGACGAGCCTGAACGTCTATCCGGCAGCCGGGCTGATCCGCTACTATCGCGGCAGCAAGCTTGTGCTCATCAATTTGAGCGAAACGCCATATGACGAATATGCCGATCTGATCCTTCATGAAAAGATCGGCGAGGTGTTCTCTCAGATTTGATTATTTATTTTCCGGGAGAAAATGCATGGGAAAGCTTATCGTATTGGAAGGAATTGACGGAAGCGGGAAAAGCACGCAGTACCGGCTGCTTTGCGACCGTCTCGGCCAAGAAGGGATCTCATTTTCTCATATTGTGTTTCCACGCTATCAGAAGGAGAGCAGCGCTCTGATCCGGGCTTATCTCGGCGGTGCCTTCGGGTCAAATCCGGGGGACGTCAACGCCTATACGGCGTCGACCTTTTATGCCGTGGATCGTTTTGCTTCGTATCGGGACGACTGGGGCAAGTCCTATGAATCCGGCGGTCTGATCCTTTCGGATCGGTATACGACCTCCAATGCCGTTCACCAGGGCTCCAAGCTCTCTGATGCCGAGCTCCCCGAATTCTTTGCCTGGCTGGAGGATCTGGAATATCACCGCATGTGTCTTCCCAGGCCGGACGCGGTCCTGTATTTGGATACGACGCTTGAGGTCTCTCTCCGCCGGATGAAACGCCGACAGGCAGATACCAATACCAACGCGGATATTCATGAAAAAGACGTCGGCTATCTTGTCCGCTGCCTGCATACGGCAGATCTTGCCTGCAGCTATTACGGCTGGAACCGGATCTCCTGCTTTGATGCACAGGGGAGGGAGCGGACAGCCGAAGAAAAGCAGGAGGAGATCTTTGCCCTTCTGCAGAGCATTCTTTCCCGATAATACACGGAGAGCTTTATGCCCAAAGAAACAGAAACAACTGAAAAACGACGCTCCGCTTCCTCTTCCCGCACCGAGCGCCTGACGCCCGTAGAGATTACGCGGCGCGGTGCGGAACCGCCGTCTCAGGCATCCGCATCGATTCGCCCGAAAGCCGAAGAAGAGCCAAAGCGGACCGCTGCGTCGGTGTCTTCCGCCAATAAAGACCGCACCGGCACGCATCTGCGCGGTTCCTCCGACGACAGCCGCACGGGCCCGCTGCGTTCTTCCGACCGCACCGGTACGCATCTGAAGATCACGGAGGAGCCGGTCCCGGCCGCCCCGCAGAAGAGCGCCGGGCAAGCCGCCGAAGCCCCTGCTGCGGAGCCGGTCAAAAAAGAAAATAAGAAAGCGAAAGAACCGCTCTGGCCGCGGAAAAAGAAGCTGCATGATCCGGTTCCTGTCCGCAGCACGCCAAAGGAGGCGCCGCCCAATCCTGCAGAAGAAAAAAAGAAGAAGGTTCGCATTCGCCGAAGGGAACAGCGCTCGGGCTTTACGGGCGGGCTGATGTACTTTCTCTTCCTCGCCAGCCTCAGCGTCTGCATTGCTGTTTTCACCTGGATGGCGGTCAATGACCTGATGAGCCTGAATAAAGGCAGTTTTTCCGCTACGATCACGCTCCCTGCCTCGGAATTTACGACCGAGACGATTACGGTAACGGATGCATCCGGAGATGCGCAGACAAAAGAGATCACGCATGCCAATATTGACTTTGTCGCGAATGAGCTTTACAATGCAGGCCTGATCCAATATAAATGGCTGTTTCGCGCTTTCTGCAATCTGTCAAATGCGGATGTAAAGTTTTCCCCCGGAGAATACGAGCTGAAGTCCTCGTATGATTACCGTGCTCTGGTTCAGAATATGCGCGCCGGTTCCGGCGGAGTCAGCACGGTGACGGTCACGATTCCGGAAGGGTTCACGATGCTGGATATCTTCGAGCGCTTTGAAGAGAACCATGTTGCAAGCGTATCCGACCTTCTGGAGGCCGCACGTACCGGCTCCTTCTCCTACGATTTTCTTGCCGGAACGGAAGACGAAGGCGAATCGCGCCTGGAAGGCTATCTTTATCCGGACACCTATGAGTTTTACGTCGGGATGGAACCGTCCTCTGCGATCAATAAACTGCTGAATAACTTCTATTATAAATATACGGCAGATATGATCACGCAGACACAGAACCAGGGAACGACGGTCCAGGATATCATCAAGATCGCCTCGATCATTGAAAAGGAAGCGCAGCTGGATGACGACCGGGCTTATGTCTCCTCCGTCATCTATAACCGCCTGCGCGCCGGAATGTCCCTCGGCATGGACACGACGATCCTTTATCTTCACCAGGATCACGAGGGCGAACCGACGTATGACATGCTGAATGAGGACTCTCCTTATAATACGCATATCTACACCGGCCTGCCCCCCACGGCGATCTGCAATCCCGGCATGGCGTCGATTCTTGCGGCGCTGAATCCCGCAGAGAGCGATTATTACTATTTCTATGCCGACATCGATACCGGAAAGCTGAATTTCTTTACCAACTACAACGATTTTACGAATTATATCAACTCATTGAACGGATGAATCAACTGGAATTGCTCTCTCCGGCTGGAGATTTCGAGCGTCTGGTCATGGCCGTGCGGTATGGAGCCGATGCTGTCTTTCTGGCCGGTAGAGAATACGGGATGCGCGCCGCCTCGGCAAACTTTGACGACGACACACTCTGCCGCGGCATTCAATATGCGCATGAAAACGGAGCCCGCGTCTATGTGACCTGCAACACGCTTCCCCGGGAGGATGAGCTGAAGCGCCTGCCCGAATATCTGGAGTTTCTGCAGGACGCACAGGCAGACGCGCTCATTATTGCCGATCTCGGCGTCATGGCCATGGCGAAAAAATATGCGCCCAAGGTTGCCCGGCATGTGAGCACGCAGCTCGGCGTAATCAACAGCGCTACGGCAAATATGCTGTTTGAACTTGGCGCCGATACGGTCGTCCTCGCGCGGGAAACGCCGCTTGAGGACATCCGCAAGATCCGGGCCAACACCCCAAAGGAACTTCGGCTGGAGGCCTTCGTTCACGGGGCCATGTGTGTTTCCTTCTCCGGGCGCTGCCTGCTCTCCAATTATCTTGCCGACCGCGATGCGAACCGCGGTCAGTGCGCCCAGCCCTGCCGTTGGAGATACCACTTGGTCGAGGAAAAGCGACCGGGGGAGTATATGGAGATCACGGAAGACAACGGTACCTTTATCCTTAACTCCAACGACATGCGGATGATCGAACACCTTCCCGAGCTCATCGACGCAGGTGTCGGCAGCTTTAAGATCGAAGGGCGGATGAAGAGCTCTTACTATACTGCCATCGTCACCAATGCATACCGCCATGCCATCGACAGTGCGCTGCGCGGAGAGCCGCTGGATCCGCTTTGGGTCGCTGAGACCGAAAAGATCAGTCACCGCCCCTACTGCACCGGCTTTTTCTACGGTTATCCGGGGCAGCATTACGGAGATTCTTCCTATACGCAATCGGCAGATATCGTGGCCGTGGTGGAGAGCTGCGATGCGGAAGGGAACGCCGTCTGCACGCAGCGCAACAAGTTTTTTGCCGGAGACATGCTTGAGCTCATGAATCCGGTAAGTCCGCCGGTCTCGTTTCGGGCGGATCATATTTACAGCGAAAGCGGGGAAGAGCTCCCCGATACGCGCCGGGCAAAAATGCGGTTTCGCATAAAGCTCCCGGCATATGCTCCGGAATATACGATCATCCGGAAAAACAGAGAATAACATTTTGGAGGAATAGTAAGAAAATGGAAAAGAAGTACGGTGTCAATGACCTGCGAGAGATGTTTCTCCGCTTTTTTGAGACGAAGGGCCACCTTCGCCTTCCGAGCTTTTCTCTCGTTCCGCAGAACGATGCGAGTGTTCTGCTCATTAATGCAGGAATGACGCCGATGAAGCCCTATTTCAAGGGCGAAGAAGAGCCCCCGCGTCACAGAGTCTGCACCTGCCAGAAGTGCATCCGTACCGGTGACATTGAGAATGTCGGCAAGACAGCCCGGCACGGCACCTATTTCGAGATGCTCGGCAACTTCTCCTTCGGAGACTATTTCAAGCACGAGGCCATTGCCTGGAGCTGGGAATTCCTGACCTCTCCGGAATGGGTCGGCCTGGATCCGAATCGTCTCTATCCTTCCGTCTATCAGGATGATGACGAGGCCTTTGATATTTGGAACAAGGAGATCGGCATTGCGCCCGAGCGCATCTTCCGCTTCGGCAAGGAAGACAACTTCTGGGAGCATGGCGCCGGTCCCTGCGGTCCCTGCAGCGAGATCTACTATGACCGTGGCGAGGAATACGGCTGCGGCAAGCCCGGCTGCACCGTCGGCTGCGACTGCGACCGTTACATGGAAGTCTGGAACAATGTCTTCTCCCAGTTTGACAATGACGGCAACAACAACTACACCGAGCTGAAGCAGAAGAATATCGACACCGGCATGGGTCTCGAGCGTCTGGCGGTCGTCTGCCAGAATGTCAACTCGCTCTTCGATGTCGACACGGTCATGAATATCACGAACAAGGTCAGCGAACTGACCGGAGCTTATTACGGCAAGGATTACAAGACGGACGTTTCTCTCCGTGTCATTACGGACCATATCCGTTCCTCCGTATTCATGATTTCGGACGGTATCCTGCCCTCCAACGAAGGCAGAGGCTATGTGCTCCGCCGTCTGATGCGCCGGGCTGCGCGCCACGGCAAGCTCCTCGGCGTCAACGAGCCGTTCCTCTGGAAGGTCGTTGAGACCGTTGTGCAGGAAAACGAGTGCCAGTATCCGGAGCTCCGCGAAAAGGAGAGCTATATCGTCTCCGTGATCCGGAAGGAAGAAGAGAACTTCTGCCGCACCATTGACGGCGGCATGAGCATCTTCAAGGAAATGCTCGCCGGCCACAAAGAAAAGGGAGAGACCGTTTTCTCCGGAGCCGATGCCTTCAAGCTCTATGACACCTTCGGCTTCCCGGTCGACCTCACGATTGAAATGTGCGAGGACGAGGGCATGACTGTCGATCAGGACGGCTTCCGGAAGCTGATGGAAGAGCAGCGAGTCCGCGCCCGCGAGGCGCGCAAGGCGCTTGGCGATCTCGGCTGGGCCGGCGTGGAATTCGGGAAGGAGATCCCCGCCACGGAATTCCTCGGTTATGACAATCCGACGGCCGAAGGCAATGTCCTCTCTCTGGTACTGGACGGTGAGCTTTGCAGCGAGTTGCAGGACGGTCAGAGCGGCATTGTAGTCCTCGATAAGACAGTCCTCTACGCGGAAATGGGCGGCCAGGTCGCCGACCTCGGTACGATTACTTGCGGCAATTCCGTATTCACTGTAACGAACGTCGTCAAAAACAAAGGCGGCAAGTTCATGCATTACGGCACGCTCTCCGGCGGCAAGCTGAACATTGGGGATGTTGTGGTCTCCGCTTACGACGAAAAGCGCCGTGCAGCCATCCGCCGTGCCCACAGTGCTACGCATATGCTTCAGAGCGCCCTCAAGGCCGTTTTGGGCGACCATGTTCATCAGGCCGGCTCTCTCGTGCAGGAGGACTTCCTCCGCTTTGACTTTACGCATATGTCCGCCGTTACCCGGGAAGAACTGGACGAGGTGGAAAATATCGTCAACGGCTACATTCTCTCCGGAGCTCCGGTTGAAACAAAGGTCATGTCGATCGAAGAGGCAAAGAAGACCGGTGCCACGGCGCTCTTCGGCGAAAAGTACGGCAGCACGGTCCGCGTGGTCACGATGGGTGACTTCTCCGCCGAGTTCTGCGGCGGCACGCATTTGGACAATTCCGCCAAGGCCGGCTCCTTCCACATTCTTTCCGAAGCCTCAGTCGCTTCCGGCGTCCGCCGCATCGAGGCCGTTACGGGGCTCCGCACAGTTCGCACACTCAAGGACAGCAGCGAGATCCTTTCCTCCGCCGCATCTATGTTCAAGGCCACCCCTGCGGATCTGATCTCCCGCATCGACGGGCAGTTTGCCGAGATCCGCGAGCTGAAGAAGACCATTGAACAGTACAAGGCCAAGGAATCCTCCGGCAGCGCCGGCTCCTATCTGGAAAAGGCAAAGGATATCGGCGGCGTTCATGTGACGGCTGCCAAGCTGCAGGATGCCGACGCCACTGCGCTCCGTTCCATCGGAGATGTGCTTAAAGACAAGGACAAGGCCGTGGTGGCCCTCCTCGCTTCCGTCAACGGAGACAAGATCTCCTACCTCTGCGTCTGCGGCCCCGAGGCTGTTGCCAAGGGGATCAAGGCCGGAGATGTGATCAAGACGGTTACCGCCATTACAGGCGGCAAGGGCGGCGGCAAACCGGATTCCGCTATGGGCGGAGGGGCGGATCTCTCCAAGCTTGATGCGTCTCTCGCGGCACTTGAAAGCTTTGTTTCCGGCAAGCTTGCCTGATTTTTGAAAGGAGAAACAAACCATGGAAGATTGCCTTTTCTGCAAGATCATCGCAGGGGAGATTCCCGGCGCCAAGGTGTATGAGGATGACGACGTTTTTGCTTTCCGCGATATTGCGCCGAAGGCACCGGTCCATGTGCTCTGCGTCCCGAAGCAGCACATTGCCTGTGCAGACGATATTGATGCGTCCAATTCCGCTCTGATTGCCCGTATATTCGAAGCGATCCCGAAAATTGCCGCAGCAGAGGGCCTGACGAACGGATACCGCCTCATCAACTGCTGCAAGGCGGACGGTGGGCAGACCGTAAACCATTTCCATATCCACATCCTCGGCGGAAAGCCGATGGGCGATTTCTAAAACATTCGGAATGACGGACCGGCCGCACAGGAATCTTTCTCTGTGCGGCTTCCGATTTTCTTTATGAGAAAGCTTCTGATCGCTTCCTGCGCATTTGCTGCAGCCGTATTTGCTGCGGGTTTTTGGAGCAGCGCTTTTATGCTGCGCATCGGCGGAGTCCTCCTGATTCTGGGGCTCGGCCTCTTTTTGCTGCGCTCCAAAAACGCGAAGCGTCTTCAGATCGCCTGCCTGTCCTTCGCGCTCGGCCTGGGATGGTATTTCTTCTATTCGGAGCTGACGCTCGTCCCTGCGCACGAGCTTTCGGGAACCGACGCTGAAATTACGGTTACCGCGCTGGATTACCCCGAATGCTCTTCCGGCTATGCCCGCGTCAAGGCCGAGCTGAAGCTTGACGGAGCGCTGCCATTGGAGCTTTATCTTTACGACAGCACTTACGGGATCCGTGATGTGCGCCCCGGGCAGTCTTTATCTATCGAAGCCCGGCTCAAAGCCTCCGATGTCCGCTACGGGAAGACTGACGAGACCTATCCTTCCGCCGGCATCTTTCTCATTGCGACCGGCCGCTCTGCGCCGGTTCTCGGGGAAGTAAAGCATTCGCTGCGCATTCTGCCGGCAGAGGCAAAGCACGCTCTGCTCTCTGCCGTTGGTTCTCTTTTTTCCGATGAAACGGCCGCCTTTCTGCGTGCGCTTCTTTTGGGAGAAAAGAGTGAGTTTTACCAAAGCGTGTCTCTCAGCACGGCCATGAGCAAGGCGGGGCTTTCCCACACAGTCGCCGTCTCCGGGATGCATATCTCGTTTCTTGTGACTCTGCTTCAGCTCCTCTTCGGCAATACAAAGCGCCGGTCCGTCTTCGCTCTGGTGCTGATCTGGTTTTTCGTCTTTATGACAGGAGCATCGCCCTCCGCCTTTCGAGCCGGCTTTATGCAGACGGTCCTGCTCCTGGCGCCCTTCTTCCGGCGGGAAAACGATCCGCCAACGTCGCTCGCCTTTGCGCTTCTCGTACTTCTCGTCTTAAACCCGTTTGCCGTGAGAAGCGTCAGCCTGCAGCTCTCCTTTGCCGCCATGGCCGGCCTGCTCTGCTTTTCCGCCCGGCTGGACCGGGCCTTCCGCCGGCCGTTCGGCAGAGCGCAGCATTCCCGGCCGGTACAGTATTTTTCCGGCGCCTTCGCCTGTTCCTTCAGCGTAATGGTGTTTACGGCTCCTCTCACTGCCTATTATTTTGGCTCGCTCCAGGTGCTCGCGCCGATCGTGAATTTCTGTGTTCTCTGGGCGGTATCGCTCTGCTTCATCGGGGGGTATGCCTCGGTCGTGCTGTTTTCCCTCTTTGAGAGGGCCGGGATCATTTGCGCCGTACCCGTGAAGCTGCTCGCGGAATATATCATTTCTGCCGCAAAGTTCTTTTCCTCTTTTTCTTTCTCCTGCCTTTATACCGAAAATGACGGCACGCTGTACTGGGCAGCCTTTGTCTATCTTCTCTTCTTCCTTCTCTCTGTGTGGAAACCGCAGAGAAAGTGGAAGAACCTAACAGCTGCTGCAGTCGCTCTGCTTTCTCTCGTCCTTCTTCTGGAAGGAACCGCTTTCTGGTATCGAACGCAGAAAGGCGTCTTCTCTGTCATCAATGTGGGGCAGGGGCAGTCTCTTGCCGTATTTTCCGGAGATAAGACCGTTGTGATCGACTGCGGGAATACAATGACAGATCAAAATGCCGGGGAAATTGCGGGAAAATATCTTCTTTCCTGCGGCAGAGATAGGATCGATCTTCTGTTAATTACGCATCTCCATGAGGATCACGCCAACGGCATTGCCGCTTTGATGGAATATCTCCCCGTGTCGGAGATCGTGCTTTCCTCCGAGGCGGCCGGTGAGGCATCGCTCCGTCAGGAGATCCTCGAAGCTTCTGCGCAGAAAGGGACAAGGATCACGTCCATCTCTTCCGATTCCGAAGCTGTCCTCGGAGACATCGTTCTTCGTCTTTACCCGCCCGAAACAGCAGGGAAGGACGAGAACGAGGCATGCATCTTCTCCGTGGTCTCGATCGGAGATTATGATCTTCTGGTGACAGGGGACGCTGACAAGGACGCCGAGCGGCGCTTTCTCTCCTCGCATGATCTGCCGGAGATCGATCTTCTTGCCGTCGGACACCACGGCTCGAAATACTCCTCTTCTTCCGAGCTCCTGCAGTCCTGTTCCTCGGCAGTGGCCGCCATCAGCACCGGCTACAATACCTATGGGCATCCTGCCGCGGAGACGCTCTCTGCCCTGTCCGAAGCGGGCCTGACGGTCCACCGGACGGATCTGGAGGGGACACTGCAGTTTGTGCTGGAAGACGCGAAAAAATAGTCGAATCATTGACATTTAAACCAGATTCTTATATAATTTATTAAATAAAGATTTCGGTCGTGAAAGAATGGCAAAAAGCAAGGAAGTCAGCGCAGACTATAATTTTGAAACAAAAAAGCTGAAAGATGAGGGCCCTGGGCGGCTTTATCTGATTTACGGTGCCGAGGATTACCTCACGGAGTATTTCCTCCTGGCACTAAAATCGGTCTGTCTTCCCGAAGGGGATGACGGCTTCAGCTACAAAAAATTTGACGGGCCCGAGCTGGATCTGACTGCGCTGACCCAGGCGTTGGACGCAATGCCGTTTCTCTCAGAGCGTACCTTTCTCGAGCTTCGGAACATTGACCTGAACAAGCTTCCGGAGCCGGAACAATACATAGCCCTCCTCGGCAATATCCCGTCCTATTGTACCGTCGTTTTCATTGAAACGGCCGGCTATGAGCCGGACGGGCGGCTGAAGCTCAATAAATTCCTGAAAGAAAAGGGAAGGGCGATCCATTTCCTTGCGCAGGACATTCCTTCTCTCTCCAAATGGGTCATCCGCCGCTTCGATGCGCAGAACAAGACCATTGATACCGAGCTGGCCCGCTATTTCATCATGAACTGCGGCGACCGGATGAATCTTCTCATACCGCAGATTGAAAAGATCGCGGCCTATGCGAAGGGAGCTAGGATCACTCAGGGAGACATCGACGCGGTAGGGGACCGGCTTCTCGAGGCAGATGTCTTTACTTTGATCGACAAGATATGCGCCCGAGATGAGGAAGCGGCCTTCAAGACGCTCTATCGGCTTCTGCAGAGCAAGGAGAATTCCGCCTTCAGCATTCTGGCCCTGTTCGGTTATCAGCTTCGCCGTCTGTATGGGATCCGCCTTGCCTGCGACGCACATATTTCCAAAAAGGAAATGATGGACCTGTTCCATGTGAGATATGACAATATGCTGGATCGGATGGTCGCTTCCGTGAAGAAGCTCTCCCTTCCGCAGCTTGCCTCCTGGGTGGAGGAGTGCGTCCGGGCGGAATATCGGTTAAAGTCCACCTCCAGCTCGGAGCTGGACGTTTTGGAAGACACTTTCTTTCACATGCTGTTGGAGGATCCCGATGCAAAAGCCGGAAATCTGTGAGGCGATTCTGGTCGAAGGCCGGTATGATAAGAATACGCTCAGCCAGGTCGTAGAAGCGCTGATTCTTCAAACGGACGGCTTTCAGATCTACCGGGACGAAAACAAACGGAAGGCCCTGCGGAAGCTTGCGGAGGAGCGCGGCCTGATCATTCTGACGGATTCGGACGCGGCCGGCTTTCAGATTCGGAAGTGCATCCGTTCCTTCATCCCCGCAGAATACCTGAAGCATGCCTATATTCCAGATATCTACGGAAAGGAAAAACGCAAGCAGACTCCCGGGAAAGAAGGAAAGCTTGGCGTGGAGGGCATGCAGCCGGAGGTGCTTCTCGCGGCGCTGAAGGAGGCCGGGGCGACCTTCCGCAGCGGCTCCGAACCGCATTATGAAAAGCTCACGATCGCCGACCTCTATGCCGCCGGCTTTACCGGAACATCGGGCAGCCGGGAAAGGAAAGCGCAGCTATATCGCGATTTCTGTCTTCCGGAGCACTTGAGCACCAAGGATCTTCCGGACGCTCTCAGCAGTAAGATCAGCCGGCGGGATTTTCTCAACCGGTACGTGAATAAAGAAAAGGAAAAGGAGTAAATCAAACTATGGCGATTCAGGAATCCGGCGAAATGTATCTGGAGACGATTCTGATCCTTCTGCAGACGAAAGGCTATGTTCGCTCTATTGACATCAGCCGTGAAATGAATTTTTCCAAGCCGAGCGTCAGCCGTGCTGTCGGGCTTTTGAAGGAGGAAGGGTATATTACCGTCAATGAACGGGGCTATATCGACCTCACGGATTCCGGGCGTCAGATCGCCGAGACGATCTATGAGCGCCACGAGGTGATCTCCAAGCTCCTTATAGCCCTCGGCGTATCGCAGGAGACGGCGGTCGCCGACGCCTGCCGCATGGAGCATGTGATCTCTGCCGAATCTTTTGCCGCGCTGAAAGAGCACGGCCTGAAGATGATGGCAAAAATGTAAAAAAAGGAAGGCTGCAGGTAAACTGCAGCCTTCTGGCACCCATGAGGGGATTCGAACCTCCGACCCTTCGCTTAGGAGGCGAATGCTCTATCCTGCTGAGCTACATGGGCTGATAACTCAATTATTTTACCGCAGTTTTTTCGCGGTGTCAATAAAGGAAAGCATATGCTGAAACTGGTTCAAATAAAAAAAGACTATAAAGCGGGGGACAGCGTTGTTCACGCACTGAAGGGGATCGACCTGGAATTTCGTGAAAACGAATTTGTTGCGATCCTTGGCAATTCCGGCTGCGGCAAAACGACGATGCTGAATATCATCGGAGGTCTTGATCATTATACCTCCGGCGACCTGATCATAAACGGAACATCGACCAAACGCTTCCGCGATTCCGATTGGGATTCATACCGGAATCATTCCATCGGCTTTGTCTTTCAATCCTACAACCTGATCCCGCACCAGACCGTTTTGAGCAATGTAGAGCTCGCCCTGACGCTGAGCGGTGTTGCTCCCTCCGAACGCCGCAGCCGGGCGGCCGAGGCGTTGAAGAAGGTCGGTCTTGGAGACCAAATACATAAAAAACCGAACCAAATGTCCGGCGGACAGATGCAGCGTGTTGCGATTGCCCGCGCCCTGGTCAACGATCCGGATATCATTCTCGCCGACGAGCCGACCGGCGCTCTTGACAGTGAGACCTCCGTTCAGATCATGGACCTCCTGAAGGAGATCTCGCACGACAAGCTCATCATCATGGTCACGCACAACCCGGAACTTGCCGAGCAGTATGCCAGCCGAATCATCCGTATAAAAGACGGCCGGATCGTGGATGACAGCGCTCCTTTTTCATCCGGTATCGAAGAGATGCCGATGAAGAAGAAAAGGAAAAAGCCGTCCATGTCGCTTTTCACCGCCCTCAGCCTTTCCACCAATAATCTTCTCACCAAAAAGGCCCGCACGATCCTGACGGCGTTTGCCGGAAGCATCGGCATCATCGGCATTGCCCTCATCATGTCGCTCTCCAATGGCATTCAGAATTATATCGATTACATTCAAAAGGACACGCTCTCCAGCTATCCCTTGTCGATCTATTCGGAATCCGTCGACATGACGACGCTGATTTCCTCTCTCATGGGGGCACAGTCCTCCATTGAGGAAAATCAGCATGAAACGGACGCCGTTTATTCCAGCACAGTTCTCTATTCTCTCATGAATTCCATGGTCAATTCCGACACCAAGACGAACAACCTCAAGCCTTTCAAACAATATCTGGACGACTCGGACAGCGAGATCAATCAGTATGTCAGTGCCGTGCAGTATACGTACGATCTCGACATGAACCTCTATGCTGAGGATCCGGACGGGCATATTGCCAAGGCCGATACCGCCGAGCTGATGCAGAACGCAATGAGCGCCACCTTCGGCGGAGACTACAGTGCCTTCTTCTCCGGCACCTACGGGCAGATGTATTCGATCATGGACGCCTGGAGCGAGATCCGCGCTGGTTCGGGCGGGGAACTGGTCGACCCTCAGCTGAAGGATACCTACGATCTGGTCTACGGGCACTGGCCGGAAAGCTATGACGAGGCCGTCCTGATGGTGGACAGCAACAATGAGGTCTCGGACCTTGTACTCTATGCCCTCGGCCTCAAGTCAACCTCGACGCTTTCAGACGATATGCAGGCCTTCATGTCCAGCGAAACGCTCCGCACCGATCTGGAATGCTGGAGCTACGAGGACATCTGCAGCATGTCCTTCCGCTACATTTATCCCGCGGACATGTATCAGTATAATGAGGAGACCGGGGAGTACGAATCCGTTGCCGACCAGGAGCTTGCTTTGGCCAATCTTTACAAAAACGGCCTCGAGGTCAAGCTCGTCGGCATCATCCGCCCGAATGCCGACTCCAATTCGTCTGTGACCGGTGCGGTCTATTACACGCATGCCTTGATTGAACACGTCGTGCAGGAGGCAGAGACTAAGGATCTGGTCTGCCGCCAGAGGGAAGACGAAACGCACGATGTCTTCAACGGCCTACCGTATCTGGACGGAGACGAAGCGCTCACCAACAGCAAAAAGATCTCCGCCGCCAAAGACTACCTCGCCTCTGCCGACGAGGAACAGATCGCGGACGTTTATATTGCCTATATGAGCGTTCCTCCCGAGGAATACGTGGAGGAAATGCTGGACGAGCAGCTCGGCGATTTCTCCCGGGAGGACCTGGAGGAAATGATCGTCTCGGCAAATCCGGGCTACGCCAGCATGATGGATCAGCTGGACGACGATACGCTCTTCGCCTTTCTGGACGAGATGATGAAGGATCAGATCTCCGCGGCCTACGGGGAACAGATGCGGGAGCTGTATTCCGCGCTGGACGCCTCCGAGTTGGTCGAGGATTTTCAGCTCCTTTGCCTTGAGGACGACGATTATCTCTGGATCTACGAAAACGCGATCCCTCCGGTCTATTCCGAGAACAAGCTGCATGACAACTATAAAAAACTCGGCTATGTAGACCTTGACGATCCGAGCGAGATCACGCTCTACGCCGCCTCCTTTGAGGACAAGGACGCCATCGGCACGGCGATCGATCACTATAACGATCTTGCCTCCGAGGACGATCAGATCGAATACACGGACCTCGTTGCCACGTTAATGAGTTCGATCACGAGCATCATCAATGTCATCACCTATGTGCTGATCGCCTTTGTCGCGATCTCCCTGGTCGTTTCCTCCATTATGATCGGCATCATCACCTATATCAGCGTCTTGGAACGGACGAAGGAGATCGGCATCCTTCGCGCCATCGGCGCATCCAAGCGTGATGTATCCCGCGTTTTCAACGCGGAAACGGTAATCATCGGCTTCAGCGCCGGCGCCTTGGGCGTCATCCTTACGATTCTCCTGAACATCCCGATCACGGCGATCGTGCATGATCTCACCGGGATCATGGTGCTCCGTTCCTCGCTGCCCTGGGCCGGAGCGGTGTTCCTGGTCGCCGTCAGTATGATCTTGACCTTTATCGCCGGCCTGATTCCGTCCGGAATGGCGGCGAAGAAGGATCCGGTCGAGGCGCTGCGCACAGATTGATCAAAAAAATTCAAATTTGTGGAACATTCTTATTGAATCTTCCTATGAATCAAGTTATAATATCGGCGGAAATCTGAGAACAGAATTTTCAAATTGAAAATTAACAAGAAGGAGTATTCGTAACATGGCACTTGTCAGCACAAAAGAAATGTTTGCGAAGGCTTATGACGGCGGTTACGCCATCGGCGCTTTCAACGTTAACAATATGGAGATCGTCCAGGGCATTACCGAGGCCGCCGGCGAGCTCAAGAGCCCGGTCATCCTGCAGGTCTCCAAGGGTGCCCGCGCCTATGCCAACCACACCTATCTCGTAAAGCTGGTCGAAGCCGCTGTCATTGAGAATCCGGAGATTCCCATCGCTCTCCACCTCGACCATGGCGACAGCTTTGAGCTCTGCAAGTCCTGCATTGACGGCGGCTTCACCTCCGTTATGATCGACGCTTCCTCCAAGTCCTTTGAGGACAACATCGCTCTGACGCGTCAGGTCGTTGAGTATGCTCACGATCACGGCGTTGTCGTTGAGGCCGAGCTCGGCACGCTCTCCGGCGTAGAAGATGAAGTTTCCGTCGAGTCCGGCAAGGAAGCCTACACCCGTCCGGAAGAAGTCGAAGAGTTCGTTTCCCGCACGGGCTGTGACTCTCTCGCCATTGCCATCGGCACCTCCCACGGCGCTTACAAGTTCACGCCGGCACAGTGCACCCGCAATGCCGACGGTATCCTGGTTCCGCCTCCGCTCCGTTTCGACGTTCTGAAGGAGTGCATCAAGCGCCTGCCCGGCTTCCCGATCGTTCTCCACGGCTCTTCTTCCGTTCCTCAGGAGTTCGTCAAGATGGTCAACGCCTACGGCGGCAATATGCCGGACGCAATCGGCATCCCCGAGGATCAGCTGCGTGAGGCTGCCAAGCTTGCCGTCTGCAAGATCAATATCGACTCCGATATCCGTCTCGCCATGACCGGCAACATCCGCAAGTACTTCGCAGAGCATCCGGATCACTTCGACCCGCGCCAGTATCTCAAGCCGGCACGCCAGGCCGTGAAGGACATGGTTGCTCACAAGATCGTCAACGTTCTCGGTTCGGACGGCAAGGCCTGATCGCTTTTTGATTGGTCTCACCGGGATGAGGTAACGATTCGTGAGCAGGAGCAAGGATAAAAAAAGCACGCTCTCTTTCACCGTTCCAATGGACCCTCCCAAAAAAAGGGAGAGACGCCCGGCTAAGCCCGCCGCAGCCACGGATACAGAAAACTCGGAAGCTTCTCTTCAATCACAAAGGGAAGCTTCCCTTAGTCTTATCGAGCGGCTGCTTCTGGTCCGGCTTGCCGTTTCGGCAATTCTGTTCGCATTTATCATCATTGCAGATCTCTCCAGTGCGCTGGAGATTCTCCTGCTGATCCTGTCCGCCCTGATCGCAGGGGCAGATCAGCTGCTGCAGGCCATCGAGGCCGTGCGCAAGCACGAGTTTCTCGATGATTCTATTTTGATCTCGTTGATCGTTATCCTGTCCTTTCTGATCGGCTTTTCTGCGGAAGGGGACGCGCTCATCATCCTGTATCAGGTCTCTCGCCTGATGATTCGGATCATGATCGACAAAAGCCGCAAGGATGCGCTGAATCAGATTGGTGAGAGGGAAGAGGCCCTGCGGGATCTCCTGGAGGAGCAGCTTTCCGCCGAGGATGCCTGCAGCCTTGATATCGGCCTTTCTATGGAGAACAACTCCCGAATGGCCTTTCTCGGTGCCAAGCTTCTGGCCGTCCTGTATGCGGTGCTGCTGCCGATCCTGACGCATTACAGCATCCGCGTTGCCATCCACCGGGCGATCACGATCCTTTTGGTGACGACGCCGTTTTCCATGCTGGCGGCCCTGCCTGCTATCGCCGTGACCGGCCTCGGCTATGCTGCCTCGAACGGGACCGTCTTCAAAAAAGCCTCGATCCTCGAGGATCTGGACGGCACCAAGACCCTGATCCTGAACAAACTCGATTTCTTCCACGTCCAGCCGCCAAAAATGCTTTATGCGCATTCTGACGTTCTCGATGATGCCACATTCCGGACGTTTGTCTATCACGTTGTTTACGCATCCGGGCAGAAGTTCGCGTCGGTCATACGGGAAGAGGAGAAAGAGAAACTGGTCTATCATCCCGATATCGTCACCGAGATGAAGGAGCGCCCGGGTGGGATTCGGGCCAAGATCGGCTCGGCAATCGTCTTTTTCGGGACGCGCTCTTTTATCAGTGCCTGCGGGCTGACGGCTCCGGACATTGCGGAGATCGATGGTGTCTACTACTATCTGTTCCTGGAAGGGCGCTTTGGCGGAGTCGTCGTGCTCTCCGAGGATGACAGCGACGCGATTGGAGACATTGTGCAGTCCTTCCGCTCGGCCGGGGTCAACAAATGCGCCCTTGCATGCTCGGAAAGCGCCGATGAAGTTTCATTTTTCGCAGAAAACAGCCATTTTGATGATGTTTACACCGGAATTGATCCCGAGAATTATATTCCGTACATTAACAGTATCTGTGAATCCGGCAACGTCAAAACTCTTTATTTAACGCAGTCGGACGATGCGCCCCGCAGCGAGGCCGACCTTGAGATCCGCGTCAGCGCAGAACTGGGGGAAGGGGACGCCTGCACGCAGCCGGAATTCTTTACGGGGATCCCGCTTTTATTCAACATCAGCCGCCGCATGGACGAGCTTGCCATGGAGGATACTGTCCTGGTGTTCCTTGTGAAGGCGCTGGTGATCTTCCTCAGCATGATCGGATATTGCAATCTGTGGATGGCGATCATTTTTGATACGGCTGCCGCGGCGGCCGCGATCATCAATGCCAACCGCGTAACATCGAGTTCCATGTTCCGCACCTTTTTTGATAAGCAATGAGCTTCTGACCGATCGGCCGCCGGCCGGTCGGTTTTTTTTATTTTCGGCCGCAGGGAGGAACGGGCTGAGCCTGCGTCCGGGTTCTGATTTAAAATCTCGCATAATATAGATTTAGCGAGATTTTATACTTGATTTTTCCATCCGGTTGATGTATTATGTAAACGCAGCAGGCCTTCTGCCGATTCAAATTCGATTTGAGGTATTTCTCTATGACGCTGGACCAGATCACCGATGCTCCGGACCTTCTGATGGAGTTTCTTGAATATCATTCGACCATTCGCGGCCATTCGGACCGCACGGTCATTGCGTACTATATGGATCTGAAGATCCTGTTCCGCTTTTTAAAGCGCCGCCGCCATCTTGTGGAGCCCTCAGTGCCTTTTGATGAAATAGACATTACCGATGTGGACCTGGATTTCATCAAAGCCACACGCATCGAGGAGCTTTACCGTTATCAGTCCTTTTCTCCCGAAAGCAGTGCTTCGCTCTCTGCCGCCAGCCGCTGCCGCCGGACCTCCTCGGTCAAGTCCTTCTTTCACTACCTCTGCATTAAACGTCATCTTATTGACACAGATATCACAAATGAACTGGACATGCCCAAGCGCAAAGCCTCGCTGCCGCGCTATCTTGAGGAATCCGAGTGCGAGCGCCTGCTGGCCGTCTGCGACGACAAGTTCATGTTCCGTGATTATGCGATCCTCATGCTCTTCATGTCCTGCGGTCTTCGCATTTCGGAGCTGGTCTCGCTGAATTTGACGGACGTCTATGAAGACCATGTCCGTGTCCTCGGCAAGGGCAACAAAGAGCGCATCGTTTATTTCGGCGAAGGCTGCCGCGAAGCTCTGGACGATTATCTCATGGTGCGGGATAACGGCAGGATTCGCCCGGAGGCGCAAAATGCCCTGTTTATCAGCCAGAAGAATTCCCGCTTCGGTGCCCGCGGCATTGAGCAGATGCTGCAGCGCAAGCTTCTGGAAGCCGGCCTGGATGCCGACCGGTTCTCGCCGCATAAGCTGCGCCACACGGCTGCCACACTGATGCTGAAAAACGGCGTGGATACACGCGCTTTGCAGGAAGTCCTCGGCCATTCCAATCTTTCCACAACGCAGATCTACACGCATATTGACAATGCCGCCCTGCATGAAGCCGCCATGGCAAACCCGATCGGCCGCAGGATCCGGCCCAAGGACGAAGAGCTAAAATCAGAATAATAAGAAAAAACGTGCAGTTTTTAATGCTGCACGTTTTTATTTAGAACTTTTCGAATTGCTTCGTATACATTTTTAACAGGAATGACTTCCAGCTCCGGGAAAGACCGGATCTCGCCGCGGATATGCGCCGGGATCACGCACCGCCGGAAGCCGAGTCGGGCGATCTCGGAAAGGCGCTGGTTGATGGCGCTGACGCTGCGGATCTCGCCTGAGAGGCCGACCTCCCCCACCGCCGCGAGATCGGTTCCGAGCGGCCGGTCAAGATAGCTGGAGGCAACGGCCAGAACGGTGGCCAGGTCGGCGGCAGGTTCATCGAGGAAGAGCCCTCCGATGACGTTGATATAGGCATCGCAGGCGATAACGCTCAGCCCTCCCCTTTTTTCGATCACAGCGAGCAGCATGGCAGCCCGGTTGAAATCAATGCCGTTGCACCGGCGCGATGCATTGTAGCTGCTTGGGCTGAGCAGGGCCTGTACCTCGGCCAAAAGCGGCCGGCTCCCTTCCATCACGCAGGTGACGCAGGTGCCGGGGCTGTCTGCCGGGCGACCGGAAAGCAGCATTTCCGACGGATTGTCCACACACTTGAGCCCCGTATCGATCATTTCGAACACGCCGATCTCGTTGGTGGAACCGAAACGGTTCTTCACGGCCCGCAGCAGGCGGAAGGTCGTGTTCCGTTCTCCCTCAAAGTAGAGTACACAGTCGACCATGTGCTCAAGGACCTTCGGGCCGGCAATGCTGCCTTCCTTGGTAATGTGCCCGACGATAAAGGCCGTAAACCCGTTTTCCTTCGCCGCGCGCATCAGGCGCATCGTGCATTCCTTGACCTGGCTGACGCTTCCCGGCGTGGAATCGCTTTCATAGTCGGAAACGGTCTGGATCGAGTCCAGGATCAGCAGATCGGGCTGCAGCTCGTCGATGCTCTCCATGACGGCATTGATGTCCGTCTCTGCCAGAACATAGATGTTCTCCCGATTGACGCCGAGCCGCCCGGCGCGCATTTTCAGCTGGTGTTCGCTCTCTTCGCCCGTCACATAGAGGATCTTCTGTTCCTCCTGCAGGCAGCCGCACATCTGCAGCAGGATCGTCGACTTTCCAATGCCCGGAGCGCCGCCAACGAGCACCAGAGAGCCCTCTACGGCGCCTCCGCCCAGCACGCGGTCAAATTCCGAGATCCCCGTGGAAAAGCGGATATCGGCCGTCTCGCTGAGCTCGGTGAGCTTTTTCGCCGTATGCTCGGAGCGTACCGCTGCGGCGCTCTTCCCGGCCTTGCCGCCCTTCGGGTCCAGCGTGACCTCCTTCAGCGTGTTCCAGGCGCCGCACTTCCGGCAGCGGCCCTCCCAGTTTAAGGCCTCGTTACCGCAGTCTGTACAGATATAAACCGTTTTTTGCTTTGCCATGGCAATACCTCGGATCTAAAAGAATTGCACGGTCTGCGCGTGCACGGCGGACAATTCAAAGTGAACCTCCGGAAACTGCTTTTCCAGCCGCTCCTTCAGCACAGCCATGACGGGGTTCTCTGTGCAGAAATGGTCTCCGTCGATGAGATTCATGCCCAGCTCTTTCGCATTCAGAAAAGCGTGATAATGAATATCGGCGGTAAGAAACGTGTCGCAGCCGAGGGCATAGGCTTCCGCCAGCTCGCCGTCTCCGGCGCCGCCCAGAACGGCAAATTTCTTCACCGGTTTCCCGGACGCAGTATAGCGCAGGCCGTTCGTCTTCAGGGCATCCTTCGCACGCTGTAAAAATTCTTCCAGAGGAACTGCACGGTCATAAATACCGATGCGCAGGTAAGGCGAGCGCTCCGTGCGCTCGATCCGGTCCGGCGCAAAGAGGCGCACCAGCGCATCGTTGACGCCGCCCTCGGCCTTGTCGAGATTCGTATGCATGGAGATGACGCAGAGGTCCTTTTTGGCAAGCGCGATTACATGCCTCCCGGTCGGGTCTTCGGGAAATACATGCTGAAATTTGCCGAAGATCAGCGGATGATGCGTCACGATCAGCTGCACATGTTTTACGGCCGCTTCCTCGATGACCGCATCCGTCACATCCAGCGCGAGCAGCACGCGCTCCACCGGCATCTCGCGGCTGCCGAACAGAAAGCCGGCATTGTCGTAGCTCTCCTGCGTCTCGACCGGTGCGAGGCGCTGCAGGCAGAGAAAGATCTCATTTGCTGTCGTCATATTCTTCTCCCATTGATTCCAGTTCGCGGCAGATCGCGTCATAAAAGCGCACTTCGGCGGAAGCACTTCCACCATGTCCAAGTCCGTCCCGCCGTCTTTTTACCTTCTGTGCTTCCCGCTGCAGCACTTCGCGAAAAAGCGCCGGATCCCTTGCCTGTTTGCGCTTCCCGGTAAATAGCTCCGCGTCGGAATAGCGGGAATTGCGGCCCGAATAGCGGGCAGAAAAAAGGATAAAGCACTTCCCCGCTTCCTTCACAAGGCGCTCTTCCTCAATGGAAAAACCGTTGTTCACAAGCCAGAAGCGCAGGATCTCCTGCTTGGTCATGGGCTGGAGGACCAGCTGAACGCGCGCATCAAAGACCCATTCGGCCCGGTTGAGGATCGTTACGATCAGATCGCCGCCCATCCCGGCCAGAACGATCGCGTCGACGTCCTCCGGGCGGCAGAAGTCCAGCCCGTCGGCGCAGTGAAAGGAGATCCGGTCCGCCACGCCTTCCTGCTCGGCCAGAGCCCGGGCGGAGCGCAGCGGAAGCGTATTGACATCGGAGGCGAACAGCTTTCCCGGATATTCGGTCAAAGCAAAGTGCACCGGGATCATGCCGTGGTCTGTGCCGACGTCGGCAATTCCGACCTCCGAGCGGATCAGGGAGCAGATGCTGTCGAGTCGTTTCGTCATAAGCAATAAAAAAGCCGGAGCAAGTCCGGCTTACAGAAAATTTGAAAAATACGATCAAGCCTCAAGAAAAGCCTTGAGCTCGGTCACGAATTCATCGGCGTCGACGCCATGAACCGCACAGGCCTGCTCGATATTCTCGCCGGAAGCCATGGCGCAGCCCATGCAGTGCATGCCGATGGCCTGGAAGGCGGGCATGGCCTGCGGGAAGTTGGTGACGATCTCGCCGATCAGAGTGTCCTTTGAAATTTCGCTGATCTCCATGGAAAAGTTCCTTTCTTGTATTTATAAAATCAAAAGACCTTATCAAAAGCAAAAATAATGGGGCGCATCGAAGCGCCCCACTATTTTAACAGGCCTTAAGCCTGCTCACGCATCTTTGCGAAGCACTCGCTGCAGTAAACCGGGCGATCGGATTTCGGCTCGAACGGAACCTTTGCCTCGCCGCCGCATGCTGCGCAGGTAGCGGTAAAGAACTCACGGGGACCGCGGGCAGCATTCTTGCGTGCGTCACGGCAGGCTTTGCAGCGCTGGGGCTCGTTCTGGAAGCCGCGCTCTGCGTAGAACTCCTGCTCACCGGCGGTGAACACGAACTCATTACCACACTCTTTGCAAACTAAGGTCTTGTCTTCGTACATTTTGGAATCCTCTCTTTTGATACGCGCCATACGGCAAAATTTATTGCGAACAGCTTATAAGCTGATCGATTACATTATACATTTTCCAACCGCTTTGTCAATCTTTTTTTCAAAAAATTCGACGATTAAATCACATTTCCATCCGCTGCTGTCCCTGGAAAACGATCCCCAGGTGCTCGTAGGCGTTCCTCGTTACGCAGCGGCCGCGGGGCGTGCGCGTCAGCATGCCGATCTGCAGCAGATACGGTTCGTAAACGTCTTCAAGCGTGACGGCGTCTTCGTTGATCGTGGCCGCCAGCGTTTCCAGCCCGACCGGGCCTCCGTTGTAAAATTCAATAATGCTGCGCAGCATGCGGCGGTCCGTTGCGTCGAGGCCGAGGTGATCCACCTCCATAGACGAGAGCGCGTGGTCGGCGATCGGCTTTGTGATCACGCCGTTTCCCTTGACCTGCGCAAAATCACGGACGCGGCGCAGCATGCGGTTGGCAATGCGCGGCGTGCCGCGGGAACGGGACGCGATCTCGGTCGCGCCCTCCTCCTCGATGGCCACATTGAGAATGGCCGCCGAGCGCATAACGATGCGTTTCAGTTCTGCCGGCGTATAAAGCTCAAGCCGCAGGGAGACGCCAAAGCGGTCGCGCAGCGGAGCCGTCAGCTGGCCCGAGCGGGTGGTTGCCCCGATAAGCGTGAAATGCGGAAGATCCAGATGAATGGAGTTGGCGGAAGGCCCCTTGCCAATAATGATATCGATGGCATAGTCTTCCATGGCGGGATAAAGGATCTCCTCATAGGCTCGATTGAGGCGATGGATCTCGTCGACGAAGAGGATGTCCCCTTCGTTGAGATTCGTCAGCAGGGCGACGAGGTCTCCCGGCTTTTCAATGGCAGGGCCCGAGGTGATGCGCATGTTCACCTTCATTTCCGCTGCGATCACGGCGGCAAGGCTCGTCTTGCCGAGGCCCGGAGGGCCGGCGAGGAGAACGTGGTCCAGCGGCTCGCCGCGCATTTTGGCGGCGTTCATATAGATCTCGAGGTTGCCCTTGGCCTTTTCCTGCCCGATATAATCCGCAAGGTTTTTCGGCCGCAGCGAGCCTTCGTTGGCGTCTTCCGGGAGAGAGGCGGAGGTCGTGAGCATCTCCTCGCTGCTCTCGTCCGATAGTGTAATGCTCATAATCGTGCCCCTTTATACCATATACTTCAAAACGGCGCGAATGATCTGCTCCGTCGTCATGCCCTCGGTGTTGATCTGCTTCAGCGCAGGGACAACGTCCGCCGTGCTGTATCCAAGGACGGAGAGCGCCGTCAGCGCATCGTCGTAGGCACCGCCGGAGGCCTTCGGGAGAGCCGTCTGCCCCAGGCCGGACGTCGCCTTGGCGTCTTCCGGCATCGATTTCGCGATCTTGTCCTTCAGCTCGAGGATCACACGCTGGGCCGTTTTCTTTCCAATGCCCGGACAGGCCGTCAGCGCCTTCTCGTTATCGTTGACGATGGCCAGAGCCAATGCCTCGGGGGTATTGTAGGAGAGGATCGACATAGCCGCCTTCGGGCCGATTCCGGAGACGGACGTCAGCATACGGAAAAAACGCTTTTCCTGCAGCGTCGGGAAACCGAAGAGATCAAAATGATCCTCTCCGATCGACTCCGTCACATAGATCTTGGCTTTCTCCCCGATCTTCAATGCGGAGGCCGTATTCGGCGTGATCGCCGCCTCGTAACCGACGCCCGCGCATTCGATCACGAGCGAATCCGCGCTCAGTTCGGTCACGGTGCCGTTTAAATGGTAGAACATGGTTCGTTTTCTCCTTTATAGAGCAGAGATGTGGAGCTGCGGGCATGGCACAGCGCCAGAGCTACAGCGTCCGCCGCATCATCCGGGCGCGGCGGCGCGTTGAGGCCGCACAGACGTTTCACCATATCCATGACCTGCTTCTTTTCTGCGCGCCCGTATCCGACGACGGACTGCTTCACCTGCAGCGGCGTATATTCGTAGATCTTCAGGTTTGCCTGCCGGCACGCCAGCAGGATCACTCCCCTGCCGTGCGCCACGGCGATGCCTGTCGTGATATTGGTGTTGAAAAACAGCTCTTCGATCGACACGGCGTCCGGCTTGTAGGCCGAGATCAGCTCGCACAGATCCTGATAGATCGTGTCCAGCCGGTCCGACAGAGGTGTGTGCGCCGGTGTCGTGATCACGCCGCAGCGGACGAGCCGATATTGATTGTTGTTCACCTCCAGCACGCCGAAGCCGATCGTCGCAATGCCGGGGTCAATGCCGAGAATTCTCATGAGCCGACCTCTAAGCGAATTTTACCATATCGAATAAAACGGCGCAAGGGCTCGCCTTGCGCCGAAACAGATCCGAAGAGGATCTTACTTTTTCTTGCCCTTTGCCTTTGCGGCTTCTGCAGCTTCCATCTTGGCCGTCGTGGAGATGGACCACTTCTTTGCCTGGATGCGGACGCGGTCCTCGCCGGTCTCAAAGGTGATCGTATCCTCGGTGATCTGAACGATCTTGCCGGTCAGACCGCCGATCGTCGTGATCTCATCGCCGAGCGTAAGGGAATTGCGCATCTCGTCGGCTGCCTTCTTTTTCTTGTTCTCCGGACGGATAATGAAGAAATAGAAGATGGCGAACATGAGTACGATCATGATCAGCATCGAAGCGCTGCTGCCTGCCGTAGAAACGGTTTCTGTCAGAAAAAGGTTCATGAGAATGTCCTCCAAAAATAAATCACTTTATTATACATGTTTCCGATGCGTTTTTCAAGGAATAATTCTGCGTCAGATGCGCTTGTCGAGCGTCTTTGCGTATTTTCCGCGGAACTGCTCGAATTCGCCCGCGTCCAAAGCAGCGCGGATCTCCTCCATCAGATGATTGTAGAAATAAAGATTGTGCATCACGCACAGGCGCAGCGCCAGCATTTCCTTTGCCTTCATCAAATGGCGGATGTACCCCCGGGAGTACCGCCGGCAGACCGGGCAGTCGCACTTCGGGTCGATGGGCTGTTCGTCCGTGGCATATTTTTCGTTGTTGAGGTTGATGATCCCGTCCCAGGTGAAGAGATGGCCGTGGCGGCCGTTGCGGGCGGGCATGACACAGTCAAAGAAGTCCACACCCCGGGAGACGCCTTCGATGATGTTTCCCGGTGTTCCGACTCCCATGAGATACCGCGGGCGGTCCTTCGGCATGTATTCTTCCACGGCCGCGATCGTGTCGTACATCTCCTCGTGCGTCTCACCGACGGCGAGCCCGCCGATGGCATAGCCGGGCAGATCCAGCTCCGCGATCTTCTTCATGTGCTCGATGCGGAGATCGTGGAAGATCGCGCCCTGATTGATGCCCCAGAGCATCTGCCCGGGATTGACGGCATCGTCGCGGGAATTATAATCCGCCAGAGCCGCCTTGCACCGCTGCAGCCAGCGGAAGGTCCTCTCGCAGCTCTGTTTGACATAGTCCCTGGGAGACGGGATCTTAACGCATTCGTCAAATGCCATGGCCATATCGGAGCCGAGGTTGCTCTGGATGCGCATGCTCTCCTCCGGCCCCATGAAGATATGCCGGCCGTCCACATGGCTGTTGAAGGAGCAGCCCTCCTCCGTGATCTTGCGCAGGCTCGCAAGAGAGAATATCTGGAATCCGCCGCTGTCCGTGAGGATGGGACCGTCCCAGGTCATGAATTTATGGAGGCCGCCCATTTTCTTGATGAGCTCATCTCCGGGGCGGACATGCAGATGGTAAGTGTTGGAAAGCTCCACCTGTGTGCGGATCCGGGTCAGATCCTCCGCCGAGAGCGCGCCTTTGATCGCGCCCTGGGTCCCGACATTCATAAACACCGGGGTCTGCACGGTGCCGTGCGGGGTCTCGAACTCCCCTCTCCGGGCGTGACCTTCCTGTTTGAAAAGCTTATACATGCGCCGTCTCCCCCCATCGGTCGTCGATAAACATGGCATCGCCGAAGCTGAAAAAGCGGTAGCGCTCCTTCACGGCTGTCTCGTAAGCGTGCAGCACGTTCTCCCTGCCCGCCAGCGCGGACACCAGCATGATGAGCGTGCTCTCCGGCAGATGAAAGTTCGTGATCAGCGCGTCGATGCACTTGAACTGATATCCCGGATAGATGAAGATGTCCGTCCAGCCTGAGGTGGCCGGCAGCGTCCCGTCCGGCTGCGCAAAGCTCTCCAGTGTCCGGCAGGACGTCGTCCCGACGGCGACGACGCGGCCGCCGCGCTTCTTCGTCTCGGTGACGATCCTCGCCGTTTCCTCCGGGACGATGCAGAACTCGGAGTGCATCTCATGGTCCTCGATCTCCTCCTCCTTCACCGGGCGGAAGGTCCCAAGCCCGACATGGAGCGTGACGAAGCAGACCGAGACGCCCTTGGCACGGATCTCATCGAGCAGCTCTTCCGTGAAGTGCAGCCCCGCCGTCGGTGCGGCGGCGCTGCCGAGCTCACGGGAGTAAACCGTCTGATACCGCTCGCGATCCTGCAGCTCCTCGCGGATATAGGGCGGCAGCGGCATCTTGCCGAGCCGGTCCAGGATCTCAAGAAAGATGCCCTCGTAATCAAAGCGGACGATGCGGTTGCCCCCGGTCGTTACGGACTCTACGGTTGCCTTCAGCTCTCCCCCGCCGAAGAGCAGCTCCTGACCCGGCCGGGTCTTTTTTCCGGGCCGGGAGAGGCACTCCCAGCGGTTCTCGCCGAGATCCCGCAGCAATACAAGCTCCACAGCTCCGCCCGTTGGACGCTCTCCGATGAGCCGGGCCGGAAGAACGCGGGAGTTATTCAGCACAAGGCAATCCCCTTCCTGCAGGAAGGACGGCAGCTCATAAAAATGCCGGTGCTCCAGCTCGCCGGTAAACCGGTTCAGATGCAGCAGACGCGAGCTGTCCCGCTTTTCGATCGGCGTCTGAGCGATCAGCTCCGGAGGGAGCTCAAAATAAAAGTCAGATTTTTTCATACGATACGTTTGCTTTCTTCGGATTGCGCCGGAAAGGCGCCTGACTATTATAACGGAAAATCAGATTTGTGCAATAGAATTTTGAAAAATTCCTGTTGACAAACCGGCAAAAAGATGTATAATACATCTTGTTCCGCGGCCTTAGCTCATCCGGTAGAGCGCCACCTTGCCAAGGTGGAGGTAGCGAGTTCGAGCCTCGTAGGCCGCTCCACGAACTGCTTGATTTCATCAGGCAGTTTTTTTATGCAGGCATGATGGAATTGGCAGACATGTGAGATTTAGGTTCTCATGCCGAGAGGCGTTGGGGTTCAAGTCCCCATGCCTGCACTAAACAAATCCCCTTGAATTTTTCTAATTCAAGGGGATTTTTGCTTTTCTTCCTATTTTCTTTCCAGGGCAATCGACTGCAGCATCAGCGTCACGCCGCCGAAGAGAAGCACGAGAAGCAGCAGCCACCGCATCACGGACATATACCTCACCCGGATATGCACCGAGCACAGAGCCGTGACCAGCATCAGCAGAATGCCGCAGCCGCCGGCGATCCAGGGCCACTTTCTCTGCGGCTTCAGAAACACGCCCACCACGCCGACGGCAAACGGCAGGAGCACCATCCCTGTATTCACGCGGAGCGAGCCGATGTGAAGGCCCCGGCTCGTAATTCCGGAGGCGACATAGACATGGCTCAGCAGCAGGATCAGTCCCGCAGCGGTCATGGCAAGCCCCAGCAAAAAGTGCACTCCCCGATTCGGTTTCAGGCTGAATTTCATTTTTCTGTCCTCCTGTCGTCCCCTGTACGGGAAGATTACAATACGATCGTGAGTATGTTGAAGCCGAACTGGGAGATATAAGTCATTTCGTCGGCCATTTTTGCGACCATCTTGATCCCGATGTTGGCGCAGGGATCCTCCCCGTCGAACTGATCCAGCTGGCTCTTGGGATCGAAGAGCTTGCAGGTATCCCAAATTCTGGCTACGAATTTATCGTTCTTGCGGATGATGTTAATGTCAATGTGATCCGTGCTCTTCATGCCGCGCTCCGCGATGTTCCTCACGAGCTCCTCGATGCAGAGCTTCAGACGAAAACAGATCCTGGCGTCACAGTTCTTTGACCGGCAGAATTCATCGATGCTGTCGGATACACCGCCGATCTGATCCAGATCGGTGATGCTCAGGCTGAGCTCATCCTCCTCCGCAAGGCCGAAGGAAGCATCCAGCCGCAGCCAGTCGTTCAACCCTAAGGATACCTTTTTGGCGGCTATGCATACCGTGACGGCGATGATTGCGATCGCCAGTGCTTCTCCGACCGGAAGACAGAGCCACATGCCGTCCACTCCGATCGTAAAGCCCAGGACGACCGCGGTCAAGGCGATCAGCAGATTCTCACCGAGGGAAAAAGCATTGACGAAGGCCGAACGGCCCTCGGCCTGATAGATCTTGAGCAGCACATTGTATATAACATTGATCGGAAGAAAAGCCGGCATCAGAAGCAGCATTCTCTCGCACATGGCAAATACAGGCTCAGAGCTGTTGAAAAAGATGAGACTGAGCGGATATCTTAAAACCATGGTAAGCACCATCAGGACAGCGCTCATGACGAGGCCGAGACGGATGGTCACTCGGAAAAGCTTTTTAAAGGAAGCCTCGTCCTCCTGGCCGAAGTAGATGCCCGCCATGAGCATTGTTGAATTCGCCACCGCCTGGGGAACCGAGCTTAAGAAGGTAAGCAGCGTATTCTCGGCATTCATAACGGCAAGTCCGTCGTCTCCGCCGGTAAGAATAAGCATCCGGTTGACTGCATAAGCCTTGATCGTAACCCCCAGTGTGAACATCGCGGAAGGAAGCCCGATCAGAGCCAGCTGTCCGAGCTCGTTAAAGCAGAAGTTGCCCCAACGGAAGGTGACGGCCTTTTTGTCTTTTCCGAAGAAGAAATCCGCAAGCATCAAAAGGGCAGACAGGAGGCAGCTCAATCCTGTGGCCAGCCCCATTCCGTAAAGTCCGCTGTGAAAAACAAGCGCCGATGCCAGATCAAGCCCGATATTGACGCCCATCATGACCATCATACTCGTATAGGAAAGCTTTGACCGGTCGTTGATCTGCAAAAAGCACATGAGAAGCCCCATCAAAAACATAGCCGGGATCCCCACGCTGTAGCCCCGAATGTAATCCACCAGCAACTGGTGCGTGTCGGGCGACGAGCCAAGCGCATGGGCCAGAGGCGAAGCAAAGGCCATCATCAGCCCGCCGACAGCAAGCCCGAAAGCGATAAAGAACACCACTATGGTCGAGAATATGGATTGGACCTTATTCCGGTCGCCTCGTCCCATATACTCGCAGCCCTTGATCTGGGCGCCGAGGACAAAAATATACATAAGCCCCATGATCGACCCGACCGGCCCGAAAAGCCCGACGGCAGCCATCCCGTCGGAGCCCATGTAACGCGCAACGATGGTCGAATCGATCATTCCGTTGATTCCCGATACGATGATGGAAAAGAACTGCACCGGGACAAGCTTTACAAATGCTCTGCGTACGATCGTCTCATCCGGTTTTATGCTTCCGCTCATACTCATTTCTCCTTCACAGCCGTCAGAACGGTAAATGTTCTTGCTCCGACGCGCAGATTGCCCTTTACCGCCTCACCGTTTTTCAGTTTCGGGTCGGAAGAGCTGTAGATCCGGTAGACAAAGCCCTCCGGCAGTATGGGGAGTTCCATTGTCTGCGGCTCCCAGTAGGAATTGATTGCGGCATAGAGGAAGGTATCCTCCGCCACATCGAAGTTCTCCTTCGCCTCGGCATAGAGGACCGCAAAAGTGAGCGCTGCCCCATCGCGGTCAAAATCCCATGCTTCGGTCCCGTGGAAAGATACCTCCGGATAGTCCATAGACCGGTCATTTTCATCGAAGGTCGGCTTTCTTAAGACCGGATGTTCCTTTCGAAGCGCGATCATTCTCCGGAAGAAATCATAATTGTCCGGGTATTGCTCCAGACGGTCCCAGTTCAGGTACGAGATCTCATTGTCCTGACAGTAAGCGTTATTATTTCCGAACTGTGTGTTGCGGAACTCGTCTCCTGCGGCAAACATCGGCGTTCCCCGGCTTATCATCAAAAGGCCGAAAGCATTTTTTACGTTCCTTGCCCGCAGGGCATTTACCTCAGCCTCATCCGTCTCGCCTTCAGCGCCGCAATTCCAGCTGATGTTGTTGTCGATCCCGTCCCGGTTATTCTCTCCGTTGGCTTCATTGTGCTTGCTGCTGTAGCTGAAATTATCATTCAGCGTAAAACCGTCATGGCAGGTGACGAAGTTGACATTGGACCGGGCCGTTCTCTCCGGGTAAATATCCGGGGAACCGCTCATCCGGCAGATGAGCTCATTTCCGTCATACGCCTCGGATTTTAAGAAGTGCCGGACACAATCCCGGAATCTTCCGTTCCACTCGGCCCACCTTCCGGGTGCCGGGAAGCTTCCCACCTGATAAAGTCCTGCCGCGTCCCAGGCCTCGGCGATCAGCTTGGTCCGGGAAAGTATGGGGTCAAGCGCCAGCGCCTCCAGAAGCGGCGGATTCTGCATGGGCTGCCCTTTGGTATCCCGCGAAAGGATCGGTGCCTCGTCAAAACGGAAGCCGTCAATATGGTAGTCCGAGACCCAGTAGCGCAGGCAGTCAAGGATATGATTTCGGGTAACGGGATTGTTGCAGTTGAAAGTATTTCCGCAGCCGCTGTAATTGCGGTCCTTCCCGTCTTCGGAGAGGAGGTAGTAGGTAGGATTGTCGATTCCCTTGTAGCTTATGGTGTCAAAATTCTCTCCGGTATGGTTGAACACCACATCCAGAATGACCTCTATGCCGTTCTGATGCAGCTTCTTTATCATGCTCTTCAGCTCATCTGCCGCCATGCCCTTTGGGCCAAGGGCCGCATAGCCTGCCTTCGGCGCGAAGAAATCGATCGTCGAATATCCCCAGTAATTCAGGCGCTTCGCCATATCTCCCGCCAGCACGCTGTACTCCAGCTCGTCGAATTCAAATATAGGCAGAAGCTCAATGCAGTTGATGCCGAGTTCCTTCATATAGGGGATCTTCTCCACGATTCCGGCATAGGTTCCCGGATGCTTGACTCCGCTGCTCTTGTCCTTCGTAAAGCCCCTGACATGCATCTCGTAGATGACCAGATCCTCGATTGGAGTCTCGAGCGGCTTATCCCCTTCCCATTCGAAATCGGTCATCAGGATCTTTCCCCGGTGAGGGAACTCGTCTCTCGCATATCTGTGCTCGCCCCAGACTTCCCCTCCTGCCACCAGCTTGGCATAGGGGTCGAGCAGGACCCGGTTCCGGTCAAACACCAGTCCCTTCTCCGGCTCGTGCGGGCCGTCCATACAGAAGCCGTATTCCACGTCTTCAATGTCCAGATTGCATACCAGCACAGCGAAGTTGTTTCCCACCCTGAAATTCTCCTCGAGAGGGATCCTGGCAAAAGGATCCTTATCCCCCGTGTGAAAAAGCACCAGCTCACAGTAGGTGGCCGTGCCGGAATTGATGGAAAAATTGACGCCGCCGTCGGTTATCGTCACGCCATAGGGCAGAGCATGACCTACACGATAGTGCACGCCGTTTATTTCATGGGTTGGGAATTCATCGATCTTCATATTTTTCACCTATTTTTATATTAAGCCTGTTTATCAACTCGAATCATTATAAAGATGCTTTTTCAGGAAATCAAGGAGATTCTATGAATTTTAAGCCATTTGACTTTTTTGTCATAACAGCTCAGGCGGGTGTCCGTCACAAGAAGACAAGCAAATGCGACATTTACGAGGACGTTCTTCTCAAAAAAGGAAGGCTTTGAAGCAGATTTTTAAAAAGCTTTATTAAAGGAAAAACGCCTGACCTACCACCCTCCTCCACCCAAGCCCAATTTCTAGAGGTAAAAAATGCACCTGTGCACGCTTAACAAGCCTCAAGTTGAAATGGTCTTGTTTCCTCTGCGCGCTTTTGCCGCCAGCAGGAACAGATTCCGACGGATGGCCTCCAGCACCAGGGCGCAGAGGAAGAAGACGACCGACAGCACCAGCCCGGCAAGCAGAATGGACGCCGTGCTTTGCGCCACCGTCGGCATATGCGGCATGATAATGTCCCACATATAGGAGCGGAAATGAATGTTGTCGTGGAAAAGATACATGCCGAACGTGATCTCTGCGATATAATTGATGACCTTGCTGCATCCAATGTTGATATCCTTCATGTACAGGAACACGCCGATCGAGATAATCGGGAACAGAGCGGATGTAGAATCGGCAATATTGTCCAGCGTTGTCTGGGCCACGCCTCTTGCCATACCGATCTTGAATACGGCAAAGTAAAACGCCGTGATAAACACGATCAGAAACAGCGAGACTGCGAGGCACAGGGTCCGATTCCGGCAGATCTTCGGATTGTACTTTTTGATATACTGCGCAATGAACACCATAAAGATCATTTCGATCGCGTCGATAGGAACGACGGTCTCGAAGGCCCAGAAATGGGAAGACCATCTCCAGGGCAGCATATCGAGCACAAGAAAGAGGAGGCAGAGGATCCGGTGGTTTCTCTCCGTCAGCCGGTCGATTCCTGACATGAGAGTCGGCAGGAGGAGCATCAGCAGCAAAAATCCGTTCACGTACCAGTTGACTCTCGTGTAGACCGGAAGATAATCCGTAAGCTCGACCGGATTTCCGGTCAGCAGCAGGATCGTTACAAGCACAAAATTGTAATAGAAAAGCGTAAAGTACGTCGAGCGGAACTTCCGCCAGGACGGCTGACCGTCGCCGGAGGAGGCAAACCACGCTGTGATCAGCATAAAGAGCCCGACGGCCAGTTTTCCCGGCCAGCCGAAGCTTTTCAGCAGGATGATATTGTTGATCTCCGTTGCGGAGGCGCTCGCATCGATTGGGTAGCCCTTCCCCAAAATGGCATATCCATGAGCGGCCAGATGGTGAAAGACAATCAGTACCATCCCTACAATCCGCATAAGCTCATACGAGGAATTTCTCGTTTTCAGTTTATTGTTCATTCGATTCTCCCATAGATTCGGCAAAGTCTTCTCCCGGCGTGCCGTATTCCCCGTATTCGCAGCCGATATGATCGGCATCAATCGTATCGATCCGGCTCCATTCCTTGTTATGCCGGCGATAGAGCGAGACCGTTCCGGTTCCGGTGCCTCCGTTCCAAAGGCGGTTGTGCTTCTTTTCGCCATTTTTTCCCGTGAGCTGCCCGAAAACAGGCTTGCTCTCGCCCAAGGCGGGATTACAGGTAAAAAATTCGATAAAAAAGGCACGTTCTTCCCCGGTCATGGCATCTCTTCCGGTGAAGGAATGCCACCACCAGTCGTACCCTGTCTCCGCCAGGGTCTTTTTCAGCATAAAGCCGTCTCTGGTTAAATCGGAACGGTTGCTCATTGTCTCCCCTCCGGATGGTTCTCCGCCGCCTGAAACGCTGCGTTGCACTCGCTGATTTCCTTCTCTCCACGGATATAGGCATCATAGAAATCCCAGAGATCAATGTCGCAGTCCTCCAGCGCCTCGTCCGCCGGGATCCACTTTTTCACGATCTCGATCCGCTCGGCCCGGGTAGTGTCTTTAATTAAGAATTTCATAGGCATCTCCTTGTTCCGTTCCATTTGTCTGAATGCTTATCGGTACTGAATGTTCTTTATCCTCTGAAAATTCAAAACTCAGTATTCTTTCCGAGACGGCGTTAAGAGCATTTATATATCATTCTGAATCTCTCATAAAATTATCGGAAAGAACCTTTCTTCATCACCCTGTCGATCATGACCAGCTCGTCGCTGACACAGAAGGTCTTCATTCCGGTCACGATCATATTGGAAAATACGCCGGTGGAAATGAAGAGTTCCAGTGCGACCGCCGGCAGGCCGATGCTCGCAAACAGCGTCGTGGCCACGGAAAAGGTCCCGCCCGGGACGGGCGGCACAACCAGCCCCATGAGGAAGACCATCATCAGCACTATAATGCATTCCATCATGCTGATCTGCAGGTGATAGATCTTCGCCATGCAGAGCACCCATATGGCAAGGTCTCCAATGACATCAACTTTATAAAGGATCTGCTGAATGACAATGGCAAAGTTCACGTTTTCCGCGTCTGCATGATATTTCCGAATGACCAGGCTCCAGTTTTGATCGAGGCAAGCCATGGAGGAGCCTGTCATGAAGCCGAGCATTCCGATCTTCGCGCTGTTTTTCAGGTTCACCCTCAGCGGGATTCTGCACACGAACCGGGAGATCAGCTTCGTGATCAGAATGTAAGCAAAGGAGTAGCCGATCAGGATCGCATAGATGATCCAACAGTCTTTCAGCGCCGAGATCTCGCCGGAAAGCAGGATCTGCAGGAAGGCTACGAAAATATAGACAGGAATCAGCGAGCATACCGCCCGGATCACGGCCATAACGACCTTGTTCAGGTCGTCGATGCTTTGGGCGAGCGTTCTCGTTTCGTTTTTATAGATCAGCATGAATACGCCGAGCAAAACGGCGATGAAGCAGATCTGCAGAGCATTCTGCGTTTCAAACGGCTCAATGATATTGCCCGGAACAATGCCGATCAGCAGGTCAAAGATCTGCTTCGCGGCCGAGCCGGACGATGCGGCATTCCCGCTGATGATATTCAGAACCGCCGGCACCGTAAACCCCAGAAGAAGGATCACGAGCAGATTTTTGGCCATGATCTGGCGAAAAACGACGGCTCCGCTCTTTTTCAGCTGGCGGATATTGGTCATATGCGTGATGCCCGAAACAAGCGAGAGGAAGATCATCAGGACGCCGCAGGTCGTGATGATCGACAGGAATGCATTCCCCACCGGGGAAAGAAGATCGTTGCAAAGCGACTGCGCCGTTTCCTCCGGAGCAAAAGAAAGCAGCCATGCGGCAAGCACGGCAAGGAGGAGGGCCGAAAACGTCAGGACAATGTCGCTGGGCTTTTTCCGCGGGATGCGGACGGAGACGCAATTTTCCTTGTTTGCGTGATAGCTGTAGCTATGCGTGATGCCGGCGTTTTCGATGAGAGCGCTGATATAGCTGTCCGAGTTGAGCCGGTCTTCGGTGGGATTATAGTGCTCCCCCGGGATGATAACGGAAAGCGTCTGCTTAAAAAAGGAAGCTTCCATCACGATTGCGATCTTCTGCTCCTCGCCGAGAGCGCTGCGGGTATTCAGCAGGAGTTCCTCCACAAAATACTGCAGCTGCACCATATATTTTTCCGGGATCTTCGCTTTCTCCCCCGCTTCCCGGATTTCCGAGGCAATGCCATCGATCTCCTTCGCGGTGAGCGTATATTCCTTATCCAGATAGATTTTCGACATAAGCTGCCTCCTTATGCGTTAGCATCCGTTCCCTTCAGCTGAACAAGGATCGGCGTTATGCCGAGCGACGGGAGGATCTTTTCGGTCAGGTCCCGGGTCGCAAAGCGGAGCGAGCTGGTATTCTCGCAGGGATGGCAGCCGAACATTTCCTCTTTCAGCACATCCTCATCGATAACAAGGTGCACGCGATGCTCCTTATCGTTGATGAGCCCCAGCACGGAGACGCTTCCCGGGTGAACGTCGAGAAGGCGTTCCATATATTCCTCGTCCGCAAAAGACAGGCGGCTGATGCCCATCTGCCCGGAGAGTTCCTTCGTCTTGAACGGCTTGTCTCCGGGCATAATGAGCAGATAAAATTCCGTCTTCTGCCGGTTGCAGAGAAACAGATTCTTGCAGATGTGCACTCCTAAGATCCGGTCTACGACCGCGCAGACCTCCATGGTGGTCGCCGGCTGGTCCGGATGGTCGGTCCGGTCAAATTCAATGCCCAGCCGATCCAGGAAAGCATAAGTTCTTTTCTCGCGTTCGCTCCGCCCGGCCAAATCAGCCGGAGAGCCATGATATAGCTGCATGTTTTTTCCTTTCTTTTTT